>Ga0210396_10001232_pt1 | contig 28666 bp, 21 predicted proteins | sample IncBWH17OmetaG_FD_155466 | JGI IMG/M metagenome (GOLD analysis project Ga0210396, IMG submission 155466) | Forest soil microbial communities from Barre Woods Harvard Forest LTER site, Petersham, Massachusetts, United States - Inc-BW-H-17-O ...
ATAAAATTGGTAAGCCATATTATTTAATTACGAATTAAAAACTACGAATTAGGAACTTAATACCTAATACTCAATACCCAATACTGTTTATATCTTCTTCAGTGTTTTCTCAGTTATTTCAAGCATTTCATCAGTAAAATCAAGGTGTGTTACAAACCGCACCAGTTGAGTCCCCATCAATGAAGCCATGATATTTTCTTTCTTCAATTCAGCAATAAATTTATCAGAAGGCATTTTATCGGAGAGTGTAAATATTACAATATTGGTATCAATAGGTAATACATTTTCAATATAGCCTTTGCCTGTCAACAAGCTGCCTAAATGCTTGGCGCGTTTATGGTCATCTTTCAGGCGCTTCACATTATTATCTAAGGCATAAATACCGGCAGCAGCAAGATAACCAGCCTGCCTCATGCCCCCGCCCATTAACTTCCTTATCCTGCGGGCATTGGCAATAAATTCCTTTTTACCCAATAATACAGAACCAACAGGAGCACCCAATCCTTTTGAAAGACAAATAGAAATTGAGTCGCATATCTTGCCATAATCTTTAGGGTCTTCATTGGTTTCGGCAAGGGCATTAAAAATACGAGCCCCATCCATGTGCAGGTTTATTTTATTAGCACTGCAAACACTTGCAATCTCCTTTACATTTTCCAGTTTATAATAATTGCCGCCACCTTTATTACTTGTATTTTCAACTACCACCAACGTAGTACGTGGTAACCAATCAGCATCGGGGTGCAAGGCATCGCTTAATTGCTTAGCGGTAAACCTGCCCCTGTCGCCAGGTATAAGCCTTGGCTGTACCCCCGATGTAAAGGCAACTCCTCCACCCTCATAATTATAAACGTGTGCAGTAACATCGCAAAGCAATTCATCTCCCGGCTGGGTATGCATTTTAATAGCTATCTGGTTGGTCATAGTCCCAGAAGGACAAAACAAACCGGCTTCTTTCCCAAACATCGCTGCAACCTTTGCCTCTAACTCATTTATTGTAGGATCTTCATGAAACACATCATCACCTACTTTTGCATTAAACATATATTTAAGCATATCAGGCGTTGGCCGTGTAACTGTATCACTCCTTAGGTCAATTATCATGAGGTTTGTTTTTGAAGCCGCAAAGTTATGGTTTTAGAGATAAGATAGAGCCCCCTTTTCAGAAATTGGATCCGTGAAAATCCGTGTAATCTGTAGTAAGGAAAAAAGGCATTTACACCAACACGCAAATCACACCCGCTGCAATAAGCACACCAAAGCTTAATATAAGCTCTTTACGTAGTGATTTATCTGAAAGGCTAAGCGAATAGATAAGCTTAAGCACATTATTACTGGTTATAGCGTTAAGTACAGCCACAGTAATAATATCGGCACCAATACTCATTTTTCCCTGGAACAGGTTAATGATAAAGGGGTCAATATCGGTAACACCCACTATAAATGCCAACACACTTACTCCATGCCCACCATAGGTTTTAATTACGAATTGGGTAACTATAGCAAACACAATAAACAATCCGCCAAAGAGTAATGCTGTTTTAAATTCAAGCGGATTTTGGTGCTCAGTAGTGGCAATTTGCTCATTACCCTTTTTAACAGCGCTCTTCCTTATCTTTGTAAAGTAAAAAGCTATTATAGCGCTAATGATTATAAGGACAACAAACTTAGGCAATAGCATCATGGCTATTTGTGAATTGAAGAACAAAGCCAACAGAAATATGCGCAGATACATCATAGTTAAAGCCAGGAACATAGCTCCAATGATACGATTGCCATCAATATCTTCTTTGCTCTTGCGGGCAAGTATTACTGTTGTTGCAGTACTGCTATACAAGCCGCCAAGTACACCGGTAAGTAATATACCAGTATCAGGAAAAACAAACTTACGCAACAGGTAACTAAAATACGAAATGCTTGATACTACGACAATTGCAAGCCAGAATTTATAAGGAGAAATATTTACAACATCTGAAATAGGAGCATCGGGCAATAAAGGCAATATTACCCCTGCCAATACAAGGAATTTAGCCAGTGATATAAACTCATCATTACCAAATTTAGTAGTGAATTGCCTGAGGTTTTCCTTTATTTCTGTTATTATCAAAACTGCTACTACCAGTAAAAGTGCTAATGCTTTGTTTTGAGTATATAACAGTGGTGCAAGCCCATATGTAATAAGTGCAGTTACTAACGAGGTCATACCGAACCTTTGTTGCATTTTTATCTTTTGAAAGTAATATATGGCCAGCAAGCCGCCAATTAAAACACCGCCAATAGAATATGGTATAAGGGTTTGAGGGCTAATGATATAAAAAATATACCCTAAAATACCTATAAGCGTAAAGGTACGGTCGGTACCAAAAAGGGTTTCAGCAGCCTCATCTTTATTATGCCTGCGTTGTTCCAGCCCAATTAATAAAGAGAAAACAGCAACAAGGACAAACTTTATAAGATCGGGGGGTATTTGAGATGTTATTTCTTCCATTTTATAATAGCTACTGTAAAGATAACATTTATATTAAGCCTGTTTAAAGTAATCAGGATGGGTACTTCATTTTCAGAGACCTCAAAACCTTCACCATTTCTTTTGCTATAATATTGCTCCTATACCATTTATGATCTGACGGAACAATATGCCAGGGTATTGATGGGCTGCATTTTTCAAATATCTTTTCATATACCTTCATATACTCGTTCCAGTATTGTGCTTCACGCTTATCAGCAGGATCATATTTCCACTTCTTGGTTGGATCGGTAATCCTTTCCGCTAATCTCTTCTTCTGCTCTTCTTTTGATATATGCAGGAAGAACTTCAGTATAACAGTGCCTGCATCTGCAAGGTTTTGCTCGAAGCTATTTATTATATCATACCTTCTTTCAAGCACATCTTTGTCTTCAGTTTTATGAACTGTTGGTACCAAAATTGATTCATAGTGTGAACGGTTAAATATTTGTATCATGCCTTTGGCAGGAGTGTGTTTATGCACCCTCCACAAAAAATCATACTCGTACTCTTCTTCAGTAGGTACTTTAAACGGCTTTACATTCACACCCATTGGGTTCATATACGAAAACACGTGCCTTACAGTCCCATCTTTCCCTGCTGCATCCATACCCTGCAATATAACCAACAGGCTATGCTTTTTTTCAGCATACAAAACATTTTGCAGATCGAACAACTCATCTCTGATCTTATCAGTTTCTTCTTCAATTTTTTTTCTGTCAGTCGTATCAGGAGGGTTAGTTGGTTCTTTCTCTAAATTTATCATAAGCTCAATTTATTATTTACAAATGTAAAAATAGCATTTGCAAATTGGTAAGGGAGTACAAAACCCTATCTTTGTAAAACTAAACACAACCCATGAAACTAAAACATTACTTAGCCGGTATATTATGTATTTTATTAGTGCCTGCAATAGCCCAGGATGATTCTACTGGAAGTTCCGTACACAAAATGCAGGATGCATTTATTGGTGGCGGGTTTGTGCTGGGCCCCACATCCACTTCTGACCAGGTAATATATGGGCAATCAAGAGAGTTTATTGTGGGATTTGGTTTTGGTTACAAATTTGCAAAATGGAACGGCCTTGGTATAGATATATACTACAAGTCAACCGGCTTCTTTTTGAAACAAGATTCCAATAAAATACTACCTAACAGCATTCTTCATAATTCTGAAAAAGTAAGTTTCGATAACTTTGGTGGTCTTGTATTTGACCGCTTCTACTTCGGCAAGATCTATTTCGATGGTGGATTCTATTACGATTGGGCGTTTTACACCAAACATATTACCTGGGATAATAATACTGCCAATGGTTCGGGTGGTTCATCCACCAAAACTACCGACAGGCAATTGTCTTTCGATAGCCCTACTAATTATGGCCTTACCTTCCGTTTTGGCAGTGTAAGAGGCATTTCTTTCTATTTCAACTACAGGCTATCTAAGGTATTCACTTCAAGTGTTACATACCCCGAATTACCTCCTTATGTTTTCGGCCTGGTTATAGGAACACATTAATCGGTAAAATCTTTATTGGGCATTGAATCATATTTGTACATTCGTACAATATAATTTGTCTTGACACCTAATTGCCAGTAATTCAATATTAAATCCATCTCTAAATGAAGCGTTTTTCGTTCGCATTTCTTTACACTCTTTGTGTAGCTATTTTATTTTCTGCCTGCAACCGTAACGGGAAACTTATTGTCGAGAGTACTAACTTCCCGAATGGTGAAGTGCAGATACAGCAAGCGCTTGTATTTACCTTCTCTAAAGACCTCGTACCGGATTCTTTATTGAACAGGGCCGACAGCACCCATTACCTCGATATAAGTCCTGCTATACAGGGCAGGTATGAATGGTCGGGCCGTGACCAACTTACCTTTTACTCTTTCCAGTCGTTCCAGCCAAGTACAGAATACAAAGTACTTCTGACAAAGAACCTCATTAAGCATTTTGGTAAAAGCATAGCTATTGATGATAAACCAATTACCTTTCACACACCTTATTTAAAACTCGAAAACGTTGAAACCTTCTGGACACTGAAGAACGGCAATACTTCGGCGGGTGTATATGTAGGTATGAATCTTGATTTTAACTATGATGTGGCGCCATCGGCCATACTTCAAAAATTAAAACTCACACAAGATAAAACATTGGTACAAGCCGAACTGGTATCGGCCGATGATGGCAAACAGGTTAAGCTTTTATTTAAACCTGCTGAAGGAGAAACCTATCCGTGCCCTGTTACTATTAATATTGATAAGGGTATTCATTGCATTGGCAGTAATAAAGAAACAGAACAAACCATTGAATACATGGCGCAGATCCCTCCTAAGGATCAGTTCCAGGTTGAAAATGCATTGCCTGTTTTTGAGAACGGACAGTCGTACATAAATGTAACAACCACACAACCCGTTATTGCTGAAAACATTGACCAATACGTTACCATACAACCGGCAGTACGATTAAAAATAACAACTACCGGCAACGGGTTCAGAGTATCGGGTGAGTTTTCAAACAAACAGGATTACACATTTACCATATCGGGCAAACTGAGGAACATCTTTGGCATTGAGCTAAAAGATGATTATACCACATCTATACATTTTGGAACACCTCCACCATATATAGCGTTCTCCGATAAGAATAGCATTTACCTGTCATCAGCTGGCAATAGGAACATTGCAGTACAATTGATAAGTGTGCCTACCGTTAAAATGTCGGTTTACAAAGTTTACCAAAACAACATTTTACATTACCTGCGCAGGGGCCAGCAATACTCGGGTGGTTATTATGGAGGTGAAGGAGATGGTGACGATGAAGGTGGCAGTAACTATAGTTATTCATATGACTATTCAGCCGATACAACCTTTGGCGATGTAATTACCCGTAAAGAATTAAATACTTCAAGTTTGCCAATGACGGGCATGACATCACTGCTGAACATTACACCTGCCGATATACAATTTGATAACAGCCGCAAAGGAATATACCTGGTGCAGATACAGGACAAGAAAAAACCATGGATACAAGACAGTAAATTGTTGGTAGTCTCTGATATAGGTATGATAGTGAAGAAAGGCCAAAAGAACATTTATGTGTTCTGTCATTCGCTGGTGAACGCTACTAAAATGCAGGGAATTAAAATAACTTTTGTAAGTGATAACAACCAGGAGATTTATACTGCCGTTACTGATGCCGATGGTGTGGCAACATTTGAATACGATAGGTCGAAATACCCGGGTAAAGATGTAGTGGCTATTATTGCCGCTAACGGAAACGATTTTTCGTTCATGAATCTTACTGATAATACGGTAAACATGTCTCCGTTCGATATTGGAGGAAAGACCACGAACAATGTTCCGTATGATGCCTTTATGTACAGCTGCCGTGATTTATACCGCCCCGGCGATACTATCAATATCAACTCTATCGTCCGTACATTCGACTGGCATACGTTGAAAGATGTACCTGTTAAGTACAAAATAACTATGCCAAATGGCAAGCAGTTGCAGGAAATAAAAGGTAAGCTGGATGATGAAGGTTCTTGCGCTATATCTTTCACCACCCCTACTGCGGCTATGACCGGTGCTTATAGCATTACCATGTATTCGGGTAATGATGTAATGTTAAAATCGTTCCAGTTTATGGTGGAAGACTTTATGCCGCAACGTATAAAGGTGAACGTGCAAGCCGATGCACAGGAATATGAAATTGGTAAACCGGTAAAAATATATGTACAGGCCAATGAATTATTTGGCCCGCCTGCTGCTAATAAAAACTACCAGTCAACACTCGACCTGGATTTCACTCCATTCTATTCCAATCACTTCAGTGATTATAATTTTTACATTACCCGTCCGAATAATATTACCTTCCAACAGGAATCATCGGATGGAAAAACTGATGATAAAGGAACCGCTACTATTAGCTACAACCTGCCCGATCAGGCAAACGTGGGCTTGCTTACCGGCAGAAGTATTGTAACCGTATTTGATGAAACAGGAAGGCCTGTTAACCGCGATGTACAATTTAAAATATATACCCAAAAGGTATTTTATGGTATTCAGAGTTTTGATACATGGGTTGGAACCAACAAGCCATTATCGCTAAACTTTGCTGCAGCTGACAGGAATGGAAATGCTTATCCAAGCAGTACTTCTGCTTATGTTCAAATTGTGAAACATAGCTGGGAAACTGTTCTTACCAATAGTTCTAATACATACCGTTATGTATCGCAGGAAGTGAACCATACCGTGTTCTACAAGGATGTAAACTTCAGCGGAGGAAAAGCTTCTATTGATTATAACCCAACAGAATCGGGAGAATATGAAGTGAGGATATTACCATATTCTGGAAGCAACAGTTATGTAACCCAGTACTTCTATGCTTATGGCGCAGGTAATACCGAAAACAATTCATTCCAGGTATCGAAAGAGGGTAACATACAAATTGTCGCCAAGCAGGCTGTTTACAAAGCCGGCGAAGACGCTAACCTGCTCTTTAAATGTCCGTTTGATGGAGAATTGGTAGTTACCGTAGAGCAGAACGAAATGATAGAGAAATTTTTTGTTCGTACAGATAACAAAGCAGCAAGTTTAGATATCCCTATCCGTAAAGATTATGTACCGGGTGTATATGTATCTGCCGCCTTAATTAGGCCATTGAGTGACAACTCTATTCCGCTTACTATAGCGCGTGGCTTTATACCCTTGAAGGTTGAAGACGCTGCAAACAAACTCAGCGTGCAAATAACTGCGGTTGATAATTGCCATTCAAAAACCACGCAGACCATTAAAGTAAAAACACAACCTTATGCCGATGTAACTATTGCAGCCGTAGATGAAGGTACTTTACTTATCACTAATTTTAAGACACCTGACCCTTATAATTATTTCTACAGCAAGCGTGCACTGGAAGTAGGAACCTACGATATCTATCCGCGTGTATTGCCGGAATTATCATCATCTAGCATGGCCGGTGACGAAGGACTTGAGGGCCGCCTTAACCCTGTTGGAGGCAAGCGTGTGCGCATTCTATCTTATTGGAGCGGCATTGTTAAAGCAGATGGTAGTGGCAATTGTTCCTATACCATAAACATTCCTGAATTCTCGGGTTCATTGCGTGTAATGGCCGTTGCTTATAAAGACAAAGCATTTGGCAGCGCCGACCATAACATAATTGTGGCTGACCCGGTAGTTATTTCATCATCTCTGCCAAGGTTCCTGAGTCCGAATGACCAGAACACGCTTAATGTGAGCATGAACAACACCACAGCAAAAAAAATGAATGCAACCGCTTCGGTATCTGTTTCGGGACCATTGCAGATATCAGGCTCTGCAAGCCAGGATGTCGAAATACCTCCGCATTCTGAAAAAGATATTTCGTTCCAGCTGAATGCAACGGCAGCAATCAATGTGGGCAAGGTTGATATTTCGGTTCGTGCAAATGGCGAAACCTATTCTGATCATGAAGAGTTGCCTGTACGTCCTCCAATGCCACTCGAGAAATTCAGTGAAGGTGGCGAAGTAAATGGGGGCTCAACAAAAGAGATTGACCTGAGTAATTCATACGCCGCCAGTGATGTTACCAAAGGATACATACTGATAAGTAAATCGCCGCTTGCACAGTTCAACAAAAACCTGGGCGACCTGCTTAACTATCCTTACGGCTGTATGGAACAAACAGTTTCTACTGCATTCCCTGTTCTCTACTACTCTGCTTTGGTAAAAGCATTGGGGCAAAAAGACAACAACCAGAAATTAAACCCTAATTACATAATTACGGAAGCAATAAAGAAAATTTATGCTTCGCAGGAATATGACGGAGGCCTTGCTTACTGGCCGGGTATGGGCGATATGTATGAAAGCTGGTGGTGCTCTGCTTATGGCCTGCACTTTTTGTTAGAAGCAAAAAAGACAGGTTATGATGTAGACAATACCGTAATAACTAACCTGGTGCAATACCTGCAAAACCAGGTAAACACGAAGAAAACAGAGACCTATTACTACCATGACAATGCGGGCATACTGCACGAAAAACTTGTATCGCCCGAAGAAGTATTCTATTCATTGTACGTGTTAGCAATATCGGGCCACCCGAATATTCCGACGATGAACTATTTCAAATCGAGTCCGAATTTGATGACGCTGGATAGCAAGTATATGCTTGCGGCTGCTTATGCTTTGAGCGGAGATATGAGAGCATTCTCATCTATGCTGCCGAATGGATTTGATGGTGAAAGAGCTACCCGTAACCTTACCGGAAGTTTCTACTCCTACATGAGAGATGAATCGATTTCATTGGCAACCCTGGTAGATGCACAGCCTGATAACCCGCAAATACCAATTTTGGCAAGACATATTTCAGAAGAGCTGAAAAAAGATGCATGGTACTCTACACAAGAAAATGCCTTTGCATTAATTGCATTGGGTAAGCTTTCGCAAAATGCAGTTAAATCATCGGCAACGGCTTCTATCTATATCAATGGTGTTAAAGCCGGAGATATTTCGCCAGACCAATTGACAACCGTAATTCACCAGGATATAACCAATAAAAAAGTGGAGATAAAAACCAGTGGTTCGGGTTATGTTTATTATTACTATGAAACACAGGGCATACCAATTGGTAATAAGTTTAAAGAAGATGACAGTTATATGAAAGTACGTAAGAGCTTTTACGACAACAGCGGCAACCCATTGACCGACCTGAACTTTAAAGAGAACCAATTGGTGGTAGTAAAAGTCCATGTTGAATCGATGGATAACCACTATGTGCAGAATGTGGCTATTACTGATATTATACCGGCATGTTTTGAAATAGAGAACCCGCGCATTAACCCCGAACGTGAACTACAGTGGATAAAGAATAAGGCTACGCCTGATTTTATGGATATACGCGATGACCGTATCACATTCTTTGTAAATGTTACCCCTCAAGGGCAGGACTTTTACTACTTAGTGCGTGTGGTAGCAACCGGTAAATATGTTATGGGCCCTGTTGGCGCCGATGCTATGTACGATGATTCGTATCATTCGTATAGCGGCAGTGGGACGGTTATTGTGAAATAAAATTAACGAGTAGACATAAGGGAACTAATTTATAGAAAGGTTTTCACCAAATATAACCACGATGAAAGCATTACAATATCTGAAGATATTACTTTATGTTATCGTTATAGAATATGGCTGCAATTACAAGCCTTCAAAAAAAGAGCGCATAGGGCCTCATAATTTAATTGTGGTGGCAATGGATACTGCTGCTTTCTACAAGCTGGATATTCGCAACAGATCGGTAAATATGCAGTCGCTGGCGGATACTACTATGAAGGTATTAAAACGGAGGCTTACTAAAATTGGTATTGATGAAGATATGCTTGACATTTCGGAAAATGGCAAGTTGATTGAAATTAAAATATGGAACTTACTACAACAGGATATAACAGTTGCAGAGGTAAATAACATGTTGCGAAATGGCAATCTCAGTTTCTGGGAAACATTTAATGCAAGTGAACTGACAAGCTGTCTTATTTCAGCCAATAAAATCCTTGAGGATTTAATGGTGAATGATACTACACGCATAAACAAAAATGACTCAGTTAATGGCAACGCTATTCATAATTTGCTTGTGCAAGCTGACCCCCTATTTAAATTATTAAGTATACCAAGAAACGATGAGGGGCCGGTTACAATTAAAGTTGCTGAAGGCCCGGTATTAGGATCTGCGATCTTAGAAGACACAGCAAAAGTAGGGGCTTACTTTCGTATCCATCAAATAAGGGCATTATTCCCGCTTAATCTAAAGTTCATGTGGGAACGCCCTAATAATAAAAATGAACCACGTTACCAACTTATTGCTTTAAAAGTACCTCTGCCTAAAGGCTTCGCTCCGCTCTCAGGCAATATCATAACTGAGGCCTGGACTGAATTTCAATCAGGCGAGTCCCACCCGGACATAGCTATAGGCATGACCCCTGTTGCGGGAAGTATTTGGGCAAGACTCACTGCTGACAATATAGGTAAGAATATTGCAATAGTAGTAGATGGTATGGTATATTCTGCCCCTCAAGTTTTAGGGCGCATTGAGCGTGGAAGGTCAACCATAACCGGAAATTTCGACGTACATGAAGCAAAAGACATGGCTACTATTCTCAGTTCCGGTTATATACCAGTGCCCATAAAAATTGTTAAAGAAACAATTGAGAATTGAACAGCGATATTCATACTCTAGCTGTTAATATTTCACTCACTATTTTATTACACATACTAATCTTTTAGGATATTTTTGCATTAGTAACCGCTCAAACCAAAATCCCTGTGAACTCTGTGCTTCCTCATTACAATTATTTCTCTGTGTGCTCTGTGTTAAATCTATTCCCAACACAGAGAAAACTGCACACAAAGCACACAGAGAAAAACTGCAAACACAGTTTACAAAACATCATTTTTTCTGGAATTTATTTTATTGAAAATCAATAGGTTGATGGTTGACACATTTGCAAAAGTGTAAACCGTGTTCAGTGGTTTTGAATCTGTGAAAATCTGAGTAATCTGTGGTGGAAACTAAGCCTACATGTAGGAACGGCACGTGAGGTGAAGAGAAACGACAATAGGATATGACATCCGCCAGCTGGCGGACAGAGAGTTGTGCCAAAAGCAAGTAAAACTGAATTAACGAAACAGATATATTCTATAACTTGCATACCATTATATGAAATGGGTAAAGAATATATTACAGGCATTGCGCATACGCAGGAAAAAGATACTGTGGGGAGTAGGTGTATTTGTATTGGCTTCATACTTGTTGTTTAAACTAGTGGACTGGCTCTACCCGTTAAATACAGAGCGGTTGAATTATTCTACCGTTGTGCTTTCATCCGATGGTTCTATTATGTCGGCCTTTTTAAGTAAGGATGACAAGTGGAGGATACAGATACGCAAAGAAGATATACCGGAAGGGTTGAAGAAGGCATTCATTTTTAAAGAAGATAAATATTTCTTTTTCCACCCCGGGGTAAACCTTATTGCATTGGCAAGGGCGTTCTTCCAGGATATACGAGCTAGGCACGTTGTATCGGGTGCATCGACCATAACCATGCAGGTAGCGCGAATGCTTTCACCGGAAAGGAGAACGTTCTTCAATAAGTTCAAAGAGATATTCAAGGCTTTGCAGTTGGAGAGCCACTACTCGAAAGAAGAAATTTTGGAAATGTATTTCAACCTATTGCCTTATGGCGGTAATGTGGAAGGCATAAAAGCAGCTTCGGTGATATATCTGCACAAACTCCCCATTGACCTTAGCACGGCAGAGATCGCAACTTTAATGATAGTACCCAATAGTCCGCGGCATTACCGGTTCGATAATAACAACGGCGCCATTATAGCAGGGCGCAATAAATGGTTGGAACGATTCGGAAAGGCAAAGCTTTTTAAAGACAAAGAAATTCAGCAGGCCATCTCAGAGCCCCTATCCGCCAAGCGTATGGAGATACCGAAAATTGCTCCGCAGTTCTGTATACAAATGGCCAGTAAAACAAAAGGTGAATCATACATAAAGACCAACATTGACCTCAACCTGCAAAAGAAAGCGCAAAACGTGCTGACAGAATATGTGCAAAAACTAAGCCTGTTGAACATTACCAATGCCGCTGTGCTTATAGTTCGCAATAAGGACCATGCTGTAATGGCCTATGTGGGTTCTGCTAATTTTGATGATGTGGTTCACCAGGGACAAGTTGACGGAGTTGATGCTATACGTTCACCGGGCAGCGCGCTTAAACCGTTCCTGTATGCACTTGCATTTGACCAGGGATTAGCCACACCCAAAACCATTCTGTATGATGTACCCACTAACTTCAGTGGTTACCAGCCACAAGATTACGACAGGATATTCCGTGGCAAAGTAACAGTAGAAGATGCGCTGCTGAACTCCCTGAATGTGCCTGCAGTAAAAATGCTCAGCAATATGGATATTGCTACCTACATAAACATACTAGAGAATGGTGGTTGCCGCACACTAGTGAGCCAACAACCAAAGCTAGGTTTATCGTTAGTGCTTGGTGGTTGCGGAATAAAACTAAAGGAACTCACCGGCCTTTATGTAACCCTTGCCAACGGCGGTCAGTATGCGCCACTGCGTTATACAAAAGACCAGCCAGATGTAAAACCAGTGCAATTGCTTTCTGTAGAATCATCCTTTATGGTATCACATATACTTACTGAAATGGAACGTACCGATGTGCCTGCCAATATGGATGATGCGGAACACTTTCCTAAAATTGCCTGGAAAACAGGTACATCGTATGGCCATCATGACGGTTGGTGTGTAGGGTATAATGATAAATACACCGTTGGTGTGTGGGTGGGCAATTTCAATGCAGCCGAATCGCAGGAACTGACAGGGGCAAGTTGCGCCGTACCTTTAATGACACAGTTATTCAGCACCCTAAACTATTACAACGATTTTAACTGGTTGAAACTTCCGCCGCATGTGGGTATAAGGTGGGTGTGTTCAGAAACAGGCAAACTGCCCAATACCTGGTGCAACAACTTAGTGCCTGATTATTACATACCCAATGTATCGCCAACTGAAACCTGCGACCATATGAAAATGGTATATACCGATGCTAAGGGAACCATATCATACTGCCGCAGTTGCCTACCTACGGCAGGATATGTGGAGAAACTGTATCCCAGTTATCCGCCTGAAATGATCACCTATTACGATCTGTACAAAATACCTTTTGTAAAAATACCGCCTCACAACCCTGAATGTCCCCGTGTATATAACGACCATTCGCTTGCCATACAATCGCCGGTTAATGGAATGCAGTATTTATTAATGAAACATGAAAGCCACAACATAATGCTTAAATGCAATTCGGGTAACGATGCAACTACCATTTACTGGTACGTTAACGATAAATTCTATGGCAAAACAAAACCCGATGAATCGCTTTTCTTCAGCCCTGAAGAAGGGAATATAAAGGTATCGTGCACAGATGATAAAGGTAGAACAGCACACGTACGCATTTCGGTAAAAGAAATTTGATAAACCTATATTTGTAAGCTATGAGAAACGAAGAAAAAGAAAGTACTACGCACCACTTCCCTGTTAAATTAAACCTGCGCCTCGATTGGAGCGAAATGGATCTGTTCGGGCATATCAATAACGTTATGTTCTTTAAATTCATGCAGGCTTCCCGTGTTCATTACTGGGAGGTTTCAAAATTTGATGGCGATTTTAAAACAAAACGAATCGGCCCACTGCTTGCTTCTTCCTCTTGCCAATTCAGAAAACCTCTCTTCTACCCCGGAAATATTGTTGTAGAAGCGCGTGTTGATTTCATTAAAAACTCAAGTTTTGGTATTGTCCATCGAATATTGAACGACAAAGGCGAAGTATGTGCCGAGGGACAGGATGTGGTTGTGTTATTTGACTTTAACAAAAATGAAAAAGTGACCATTCCGGAACATATACGCCAAACCATAGAAAAAATAGAAAACAGGAAGTTTTAACAAAACCTACTCAGTTTTTACAAATATTCAATACCACTTAATACATGAAAAATGCATTTCATTACACTAAAATAGCATCTCATTACATGTTTTCACCATTTCATTACATACCATCTCTCTATTCAAAAACTCTTCATTACATTTAAGCAATAAGCGTCCGGTTGTATCCGGTTCGGAGGATTCTAAACATCAAACTTTATAAAATGACCAAAGTAATAGTGCTGGGAGGCGGTGTAGCCGGTATGAGTGCCGCGCATGAGCTTGCCGAAAGGGGTTTTGAGGTAGAAGTATATGAACATAAAAAGCATTACTGTGGCGGTAAGGCCCGTAGTATTGATGTACCGGGTACCGTGCCACCGGGGCAAAAACACCTGCCCGGTGAGCATGGCTTCAGGTTCTTCCCGGGCTTTTACCGGCATATAACCGATACTATGAAACGTATACCAGCCGGTAATGGCAAAACGGTATACGATAACCTTGAACCAACAGAACATATAATGATTGCCAGGTATGGCAAATCACCCATTGAAATGATGGCCCATTTTCCGCGTACTTTAAAGGAACTTGAGTTTGCAATACACTCGGTACATGGGTTAAATACCGGCCTTACAAAAGAAGAGATAGAGTTCTTTGCCGAGCGTGTATGGCAGCTTATGACCAGTTGTTATGACAGAAGGTCAAATGATTATGAGCGTCTTAATTGGTGGGAATATATGCAGGCAGAGCGCTTCAGTGTGGCCTACCAAACATTATTAGTAGCAGGCTTAACCCGTACATTGGTGGCAGCCCAGGCCAAATCTGCCAGTACCCGCACCGGTGGCGATATTTTCATTCAATTATTGTTCAATATTGTGGACCCTTTTATAAATGCCGACAGGGTATTAAACGGCCCAACCAATGAAGCCTGGTTGAACCACTGGATAAAGTACCTTGACTCTAAGAAAAATGTCAAGTACACTTTTGGAGTTACGGCAGTTGGTATCAATATTGCAAATAGTCAAGTAGATAGCATTTCTGCTAAAACCCACGATGGTAAAGAGTTAAAGATACAGGGCGATTACTATGTATTTGCGGTTCCGGTTGAACAATTTGCACCACTCATAAACCAGGATATGCTGAACCTCGACAGCACACTTGGATACATAAAGCAATTGGCGCCATCGGTGAGCTGGATGAATGGCATACAGTTCTATTTGAACACCGAGGTAAACATTAATCCCGGTCATGTAATATTCAGCGATAGTGAATGGGCCATAACCTGTATATCGCAAGTGCAATTCTGGAAAGGCAGAAACATAGCAGAATATGGCAACGGAAAAGTAAGGAGCATTCTTTCGGTTGATATATCTGACTGGTTCAATAAAGGCATTAATGGTAAATGCGCCAGTAGTTGTACAAGAGATGAAGTAATGAATGAGGTTTGGGCAGAAATGGAAAAAAGCCTGAATACCAATGGCACTAAGATGATAGATAAAAGCATGATCATTGACTGGTACCTCGATAGGGATATTGTTGCGCCTGTGGATACACATTTAAATATTGCCAATCCGCACGAAGAAGACTTTAATAAAGAACCTCTGCTTGTTAACCGCGTAAGTACCTGGGACCTCCGCCCCGATGCACATACGGAGATACCAAACCTGTTCCTGTCGGGTGATTATGTACGCACATTCACCGACCTGGCAACTATGGAAGGTGCAAATGAATCAGCTCGAAGGGCAGTGAATTGCATTATACAATCTTCAAATTCAAATGCGCCTTTATGTAAAGTCTGGAACCTGCATGAGCCATTAGTATTAGCTCCATTTAAATGGAAGGATGAAAGCCGCTACAATAAAGGCTTGCCATGGTCGCCCAAGCTACCCCTATTTGCACGAATCATAATTACATTAATGAAACCCATTTTAAAATTAATTTCCTTTTTCCGCAAAAAATAAAACCCATTTACCATGACAATTTTTGAATACATCAAAGAATCGCATCCGTGGATCGATCTCAGCAATTACACATTATGGCAAGTAATCATGTTCTTCGTTGGGGCCGTTTTATGGCTTGTTTGCTATCTTGATACCATTATTGGCATCAGAAAAAGACAATCAGTAAACATACCTATTGGATGTGTTGTGACTAATTACGGCTGGGAGATAGCAGCAGCTACGGTATTTGTCCCAAACATGGGAAAACTCCTGGTTGTAGCCTATTGGGGATGGGTAATATTTGACACTTATATATTCATTTCAACCTTTAGATATGGATACAAACAATGCCAGATAGATTTCTTCAAGAAGAACGTGCACTACTTTCTTTTGACAGGCATAGTGCTTTCATTTGCCACACAGGCTACCTACATGGTACAATATGATATTCCAATGGCACCTATTTCAGGTGATATCATAAACCTGTATATGTCACTGGCCTTTCTTTACTTATTAACTGTTCCAGGCTATGTAAACTCCTTAGTCACAGCATGGAGCAAGTTTCTGGGAACAGGTATAATAAACCTGATGTTTGCACTTAAATACCCAACCAATTATTTTCTCATTTCTATTGGCATAGCATGTGCTATATTTGACATATTATATATTTACCTTATATACAAGAAAACTCCAACACTGGCATCTGCCAGCGCTACCCCAAATGCGAAAACAGTTTAACAAGCTTCATCTTTATTTCATTCCCAAAAGATACTGGGATGATGAACAGGATTTAAGAAAAGCAAAGATCATTGTAAACACGGTACTATTAAGTGCCATGTTCGCTTTCTTTTATTTTTTCAATACCGTGTTCTTTCAAATGGAGAATATCAGGTACAACATGATATTCTGCACTATAGCATTCGCATTATTGCCATTTTGGTTCAGGGCAGGTGCATCAAGAGTTACTATAGCAAATGCCTTCTCAGCTATAGCTTTATTTTCAACTGTTTATGATATCTATTTCTCAAGCGGACTTTACAGTTGGAGCATGGCATGGCTTAGCCTCTCGCCTGTATTAGCAGTATTACTTATCGACAAAAGATATGGATACTTGTGGCTTGGCTTGGCACTTTTATTTGGAGCTATAATTGGCATTATGCATATGAACGGTTATCAATTCCCAAATGAAGTTAAAGGCAGTTTTTTACCTGTTATGACCCTGAATGCTGTTCTCGGACTTATAGCAATTATGTTTTTTGTTGTACTGGCCTTAGATAATGCTTATAATACATCATTGGTAAAACTCGACCAAAAGAACCAACAGGTTGAATGGGAAAGATTAAAGGCAGAGCAGGAACGCAGACGTGCACAGGAAAGCGAACAGGCCAAACAACAGTTCCTTGCTAATATGAGCCATGAAATACGTACACCAATTAATGCCATAACAGGCTTTACAACACTTTTACTCGAAAAGAACCCTACAGACGAACAGCGTAAGTATCTTGAGATAGTTGAGAAATCGACAGATTCATTGCGTATCATCATAAATGACATTCTTGATCTCACCAAGATAGAAGTTGGTAAAATGCCAATTGAAAAGATCTTATTCGAACCAAAGGACATAGTGGAATTCATTACCAATACGCTAAGGCCAAAGGCTGAAGCCAAGAAGCTTGAACTGAAATTGGATTATGACGTTACTATTCCAGCAGTACTTATTGGTGATCCAACAAGGCTTAACCAGATACTCACTAATCTGTTAGATAATGCCATAAAATTTACTGAAAACGGAAGTGTATTGCTCAAGGTAGAGCAAGCCTACCCTAAGATCAAGTTTACAGTAACAGATACCGGAATTGGTATGACCCCTGAGCAAATTGATATAGTATTTGAGCCTTTCAGCCAGGCAGAAATGGGCACCACCCGAAAATATGGAGGAACCGGCCTTGGCTTACATATTTCAAAGCAATTGGTAGAATTGCAAAATGGAATTTTGGATGTAGAAAGCATACCCGGTAAAGGAAGTAAGTTCAGTTTTGCAATTGAGTATCCTGTCAGCGCGGAAACAGGTACTTTACGAAAAAGGGTTGCTGTAAGTGATGAAATCATTAAAGACCTCACGGGAGTAAAAATATTACTTGCCGAGGATAATGAATTCAACAGGATAGTTGCAATAGAGACCCTTCAATTAAAGATTCCGGGTGTAATTATTGATACAGTAAATAATGGTAAGGAAGCGATTGAAAAGTTCACAAACCACGATATTATAATAATGGATGTTCAAATGCCCGTAATGGATGGGTATGAAGCTACGCGCAGAATACGAAGCGATGCCTCTCCTTTGCGCAACCAGGTTCCTATTGTAGCGCTTACAGCGTCCATCATTCAAACAGATATTAACAAATGCTTTGCGGCTGGGATGAATGGCTTTGTGCCCAAACCATTCAATACAAATGAGCTTTTACTTGCATTACATGATGCATGGAAAAAGAAACAGGCTATCCCTTTAATAAAACCTGAAAAGGTTGTAAATGCTAATGGAAATGTGACCGACTTAACATTCCTGAAAGAATCTTGCGGCGATGATGCGGAAAGGATAAAAAAATACATAGGCATGTATTTGAAACAAGCATCTTCTATAATTGAAGCACTAAATAAAGCGCTGAAAGAAAAGGATTACGATACAATTAAAAGTACTGTACACCCTTTTAAGGTTCAGTTAAAGTATATGGGCATGCATGAGGCAGAACAGATTGCAAAAAATATAGAACTTGCCTGTATTGAACAACCGGTAAAAGCCGAAAACTTGCCGGTTATGGTTAACGCTCTGAACGATTTCTATAATAGATCAGTTAAGGAACTTACCAACAACTAGAAAATCGCCAAATCTGGCAACACACTGGGAATCATCAACAAAACACCTTATTTATTTAATAAACTTTTGGTAACACAGCCTTAACCATTTAGCCTTGATGGTCAGTTAGTTTTGTATAAACAAATACTTAACTATACACTATATGAAAGCTAAGTTTTTCTCAACTCCCACTCCCTACCTTGCAGCAGTAACTATGTTTTTCTGCTATCTCATTTTCCAGGCCATGTTTAAATACATGTAAGTCGTCTTAATTAGCATTCAAGTTTTTATTCAAATGTCCACAACCCAAAAAACCTAAACAATGAAAGCAAATCTCACCAGTGCCTACATCTCTTCAGATTTTAAAAACCCAGGGTTCGTTTCGAAAACATTAAAAAGCTTTGATAACATTCTTACAGAAGATGGTGAAAAATACCTTCTTACCTTTCTAGATATCTTCAAAAATCGCACCGCAGGCGAAAAGATTTTCTCTTATTTAAACCGCATGGGCTTGGTGAAACAAGATGAAGAAGGCACCTACTCATTTATTCCAAAAACCAGAAGCGGAGTACTGCCTATTGTTTGCCTTTACAAGACTTTAAATGAAAAGGGCTACTTAAAACGTATGACCAACACAGAAGCCGGGTATTATTTCTGCAAAGCCTTTGGTAAGAGCAGCACCAGCATACGTATGTTCTACCTCGACCAGATAGATTCCTGCAAAAAATACGATGACTACTTTTTCCATATCCCTGAGCACGCATCATTTGTAAGATAACTCCATAAGTGCCACAACAAAGAAGCCACGCTTAATTGCGGGGCTTTTTTTCTTCCAGTAAAGTACTACATTTGAAAAAGATAATTTTCATTTATGGAACAACGCGAACTCGGCAAATCAGGAATAAAAGTAGCGCCCTTGGCATTAGGTACCAATGTATTCAGGTGGACAGTTGATGATGCAATGGCTTTCAAATTATTGGATGCATTTGTAAATGCCGGGCTCAACCTTATTGATACAGCCGATGTGTATGCAAAATGGGTACCGGGAAATACCGGAGGAGAATCGGAAACCGTAATTGGCAACTGGTTAAAGAAAAGTGGCAAACGCAACCATGTAGTTATTGCCACTAAAGTTGGCCACACAATGGGCATGGGCGAGGGAATGAAGGGTCTGTCGAGAAAATACATTATGCAGGCTGTTGAGGCTTCATTGAAACGATTACAAACCGATCATATAGATCTCTATCAATCGCATGAAGATGATGAGAACACTCCAATTGAAGAAACTCTAGAAACATATAGCCTGTTAGTAAAGCAAGGGAAGATACGTGCAATTGGCGCGTCTAACTTTAAGGCAGACAGACTTGCTAAATCGCTCGAATTAAGTACCAAGCTTGGGTACCCTGCATATCAGACACTACAGCCTATGTATAATATATATGACAGGGCTGAATATGAAAAAGAGTTAGAACCTTTCTGTTTGAAAAATGGCATTGGTGTAATTTGCTTTTATGGTCTGGCAAAGGGCTTTCTGACCGGTAAGTACCGTACTAAAGAAGATCTGACCAAAGGTGCGCATGGCAACAGGGTAGTAACTAATTACATGAATGAACGCGGTATGCGCATACTGGCAGCATTAGATGAAGTATCGAAACATCTTAATTCAAACCCTGCAAGAATAGCGTTGGCATGGTTAATGGCGAGACCATCCATAACTGCACCTATAGCAAGTGCTACAAACCTCCAGCAAATAGAAGATTTGACAAAATCTGTTGAACTTAAACTTGATGCCTATTCAATTGAACTATTGAATACAGCCAGTAAATACTAAAACTTACTTTATAAAACCTTCCCATCTTCTCAGGTACTCCACAAAAACATCACTTACAGCCAAGGCTTTCAGTTGTTCGGGTGCGTATGGTGGTTTTACAGGTTGAAAATTAGCTTTAGCTGCCAATTTAGGCCAATCGGGGTTTGCGACTGCTACCCTTCCTAAAGCAACCATGTCAGCACCTTCGGCTAAGCATTTTTCGGCGTCTTCCTTACTCCATATTTCGCCTGCAATCATCAGGTTAACATACTCCGGTAACGCTTCGCGGAAATAACTAATAATGGTCTTATCGCCTTCCTTATATTTCTCAGGTTTCTTAAGGGCTTCCCATGCAGAAACATGTATATAGTCTACGCTCTCATCGGCAAGCAGTTGAGCTGTAGCTAAACTTTCGTCAAAATCAATTCCTTTAAAAGTGCCGTGGTCCTCAGGAGACAGACGCACACCTATGATAAAGGTAGAAGGCAATTCCCTCCTGATGCTTTGCACAACTTCTCTAAGTATACGGAAACGGTTCTCTAATACTCCGCCCCAATCATCCTTACGTTTGTTGGTAGCAATGCTTAAAAACTGGTGGAACAGATATCCATGAGCAGCATGAAGCTCGACTCCATCAAAACCTGCTTTGTATGCACGGCGGGCAGCATTGGTAAAATCAGCTATTGCATGTTCAATATCGCTTTTTGTTCCTTCTCTAACTTGTTTTACAGGAGTGCCGGGTATAATATGCGCACTTGCACTCCATGGGGTAAGACCTGTTATCTTTTCAGGAGATCTTGCGCCTCCGTGGAAGAGCTGAACTATAGCAAGGCTGTCATTTTCATGTATACCTTCCGCCAAGCGGCTAAGGCCCTCTACATGATCATTGCTCCATATTCCTAACTCTCCATCCCAGGCTTTTCCTTCTTCCGAAACGTTGGTGGCGCAGGTAATTATCATTCCAAAACCACCCTCAGCCCTTCTTACAAGCCATTTATATTCATTATCACCCAAAGTACCATCCTGGTTACTCTGCATATTAGTCATTGGTGATAGTGCAATGCGGTTGGTGCTTAGCATATCGCTTTCACCAATTGTAATTCTGTCAAATAGTTTCATACTGATTTTAAAAGATGCAAAGATATTTTTATCTGCTTTAATGAGCTACGATAAATGATATTTTTGCTAAAGATTTAGTTATTATTTATTATGAACAACAATTTTGATAAAGAAGAAGTTTATCCGGCAGGTTTGGATATAATGGCCAAAATAGTAACGATATTCATTGGCTTATTATCACTTGCAGGACTGGTTCTGGTGTTTACCCTTCCACCATGGTACGGAGGTTTGTTCCTTTTCTCACTCTGTTTTATCATGTTTTTTGTATTCTATATTTATGGAGTAAAATCATATAAATTGACGGCTGATAGCTTAATTATCCAGAAAAGGTTTTCGAAATTTGACAAAAGCATACCTCTTTCAACCGTTAAAAGTGCCCGCCTGTCTGAAAAAGGTGAATTCAGATGGACAATCAGGGTAGCAGGAAATGGTGGCCTTTGGGGATATACTGGTAGTTTTGTGAATAATAAAATTGGAGATTTTACCATGTATGCTACTAATCATAAGAACAGAGTAATTATACTATTAAAGCACCCAATTGAAACAATTGTCATTACACCAGATGATGCAGGCATGGTTGATGCACTTAATAAAAGAATAACACATGAAACTCATATATAACAAGGTATTTCTTGAGCATATTGCCCCGCCGGGACATGCTGAAAATAAAACAAGGTTAGAATCGCTTGGCAATATTCCTGAATCAACCGTTATAGATGGAGAGCCTTTTCTCGAGTTGGTTCACCCCAAATCGCATATTGAAATGGTGCGGAATGCCAGTATGCACAGTGCACAAATCGATGCAGATACTTTCACCTCACTTAAAAGTTTTGAAGTAGCAACACATGCTGTTGGAGCAACAATAATGGCATCTATGAAGAACAATTTTGCCATAGTCCGCCCTCCCGGGCATCATGCTCATCCAACCATGGCAAGTGGTTTTTGCCTGTTCAATAATATAGCCATTGCCACACAAAAACTGGCAAACGAAGGTAAAAGGGTCTTTATACTTGACTTCGATGGACACCTTGGCGATGGAACCCTCCAAACATTTTATAACACCGATAAAGTATTATTCTGGTCATTACACCAATATCCTGCTTTTCCGGGCGGAGGTTTTGTTGGTGAGATTGGCGAAGGAAAAGGCAAAGGGTATTCTATTAACGTTCCACTTCCGCCTGAAAGCGGTGATGATATTTTTATGCATGCCATTAATAACTTTATGACCATAGCGGAACAATTTAACCCTGATGTAGTAGGAATATCTGCCGGATTTGATGCCCATATCCAGGACCCCTTATTACAATTAAGAGTATCAGCGACAAGCTATTATAAAATAGGGCAATTACTAAAAATCAAGTTCAAAAATGTATTTGCAGTACTGGAAGGTGGCTACAATACAAACTATCTACCCAACTGCTTATTCAATTTCCTTGCTGGTATAAATGGCGATAACATATACTACACAGAAGCAGAAACAAATTCGCAACCTGCTGTTTTAAAGGAATATAACAATCGGGAAGCCCTGTTACTCAATAACCTACGCCCTTATTGGGACTCAAGTACCATATTACCCGGTATCTAATAAGATACTGCATTGGGTGTGCCATGGTAAATTTGTATCTTTGCACCTCAATTTTTCGGTTTTATGGCAGAAAAAGGCGCAAGAAAGTGGATCATTACCATAACGGTAATACTTGCTGCTTTACTTGAACTGATAGATACCACTATCGTTAACGTTTCTCTGCCCGAAATCATGGGCAACCTTGGTGCTACGCTTGATGAAGTGGGTTGGGTTGTAACTTCCTATACAGTTGCCAACGTTATAATATTACCTATGTCGGGCTGGCTCGGCAACAAATTTGGGCGAAAGAATTACTTCCTTTTTTCCATTATAGGTTTTGTGGTGGCCTCATTCTTCTGTGGCCATGCCCATACCCTTACTGAACTTATCATATTCCGTATTCTTCAGGGCTTTGCCGGTGGTGGATTACTTTCTCCTGCTCAGGCTATATTGCTCGAAACCTGGCCCCGCGAAGAAATGGGTATGGCAACTGCACTTTTTGGACTGGGTGCTGTATTTGGCCCTACTGTAGGCCCAACTATTGGTGGATTCATTACAGATCACCTTTCATGGCCTTGGATATTTTACGTAAACATTACGGTTGGCGCTATTGCCGTATTCCTGGTTATAACATTTATAAATCCCACGGCGCAAAGCTCCCGAGGGGAAAAAGTAGATTGGTGGGGAATCCTGTTCCTCCTTATCGCAGTTGGTAGTTTACAATTATTCCTCGAACGTGGTGATAGGGAAGATTGGTTCCACAGTACATTTATATGCATTCTTGCTGTCTCTTCCATTGTGTTCTTATTATCATTTATCTGGCGTGAGCTAAACTTTGAATCCCCCGTCGTGAACTTCAGAATTATGCGGCATCGAAGCTTTAGCATAGGCATGTTCACTTCATTCATGTTGGGTTTTGCCATGTATGTTTCGGTATTTGTGTTCCCTGTTTTTTGCCAGAGCCTGCTAGGCTTCACGGCCTTGCAAACTGGCGAAATATTGTTCCCCGGTGGTATTGCAACCATTTGTATGATGCCGTTTGTTGGCACCATGCTGAAAAAAGGCGTACCTGCCCAAATTATGTCAACTATTGGCATGGTACTATTCTTTGTGTTTTCTTTTCTAATGGCAAATTCAAACCTTCAATCTGGCACCGGAAACTTCTTCTGGCCTTTAATTATTCGTGGTATCGGAATGTCATTGCTTTTTGTCCCACTTACTACCCTTGCCGTGCAAGATCTTCATGGTAAAGAAATGGGGCAAGGTACAGGACTTAATAATATGATGCGGCAGTTAGGTGGTTCATTTGGTATTGCTATAAGTACTGTTTTCTTAAGTAACCGTATAGCCGTACATCGCAATTTTGAAGTTGCCAGAGTAACAATGTATAATGATGCAGCAACAAGCCGTTTAAATGGAATGATAAATAGCTTTATGGCAAAAGGATATAGCCATGATGTGGCACAACAAATGGCAAACAGGGCTATTGACGGGGCAGTTACCAGGCAGGTGTTATTGCTTTCTTATAATGATGTTTATTTATTTGTAGGTATATTTATGCTTTGCTGTATACCGCTTTTATACTTGCAAAAGTTCAAAAAGAACGTTGTCCTACCGGCAAATACACACTAAGGTCTCCGTTTACCGACTTCTTCCTGTCACTTACCGACTTTACCAGTTTTACCACCTAATTGCACTAACAGGGTGGTGGCAATCTCATATAATTTTGTATCAAATTTCAATATCATGGAAACGCAAGACAATAAGTTTACAGAATCACAGCCTGACTATATGAAACATATGTCGGATGAAATACACCACCATTCAAATGGTGGCAGAGTACTCGGAGGTATAATTATATTAGCCGTAGGCGTTATATTACTTTTAAACCAATTGGGCACCGTAATTTTTCCGGGTTGGTTATTTACCTGGCCAATGCTTTTAATAGTAGTTGGTTTTTACATAGGGGCTCGTCATAATTTCCGTTTGGGTGGCTGGCCTATTGTAATGCTGGTAGGTGGCATATTCCTGGCTGAGGATTTCTACCCTAACCTAAGTATATCGGAATATATATGGCCAATTATAATTATTGCCGCAGGCTTGATGATGATACTAAGGCCTAAGAGAAATCATGGGTATTGGAAAAACAAAGCTTATTGGAAAGACCAAAAGTGGCAATGGAAAGCTTATTATAAATATGGCCAACAGGCAGCTACACCAGGTTCTTATACACAAGATGATTTTATTGATTCGGTTTCAGTATTCGGAGGAGTTCATAAAGTGATTGTATCAAAAGACTTTAAAGGTGGCGATGTTGTAAACATTTTTGGAGGCGCAGAGATAAACTTAACCCAAGCTGACATTAAAGGTAAAGTAACATTAGAAGTGGTACAAATATTCGGAGGCACCAAGATCATTGTGCCTGCTGACTGGGAGATACAATCTAAAATGGTATCGATTTTTGGTGGTGTAGAAGATAAAAGAAACCCGGCTGCTACAAAGCATAACCCCGATAAGGTTCTGGTAATAGATGGTACATCTATATTTGCAGGTATTGATATACTCAGCTATTAATAATTAAGAAGCAGAACTATGCAAGCACCTGCATTTTCAAATAAACGAATGTATCTTTTTATAATCCTGCTATGGGTTATATGGGCTACATTACAGGCATGGGCTCTGGCATGGAGTGGCTTCCCTTTTCAAACAGCCATTATTGATAGTGCAGTTAGCAATGGCTTGTTAATGATAATTGGCTTATCAATAAGAAATGTATTACGCTACTACCGCCCTGGTAAAGGTAGGTTCTTTTATCTTTTTGCATGGAACTTTTGTATTGCAGCTATATGGGTAGGTGTCGTTAAATGGGCATTATCTCAACTTTTAACCGACCCTACCTATCTTGCTTTCCTGTATAAATCATTACCTGTACGCTTCTTTATCGCCTTTCTTATGACGGGATGGATGGCACTAATACATTGGTTGCTGTTCACATTCGAAGAAAACAGGGAAAACGAAAAGAGAAAAGCAGATGCCGATAAATTATCCAAAGATGCAGAGCTCTATAAATTACGCCAGCAACTTCAGCCCCATTTCCTGTTTAATAGTTTAAACTCAATTAGCTCACTTACCGGTAGTCGCCCCGAAGAAGCCAGGCACATGATACAGCAACTGGCCGATTTTTTGAGAGGCACCCTGAAGAATGATGAGAAAATGCTGGTCAGCCTGGAAGAAGAACTTCACTATTTACAACTATATTTAGATATTGAAAAAGTCCGTTTTGGTCACCGTCTTAGTACAGAGGTGAAACATGACGAAACAAGCATTAATGACCAAGTACCGCAAATGTTATTACAACCTATTGTAGAGAATGCAATAAAATTCGGCTTATACGATACGACAGGAACTGTAACAATTACCATTGATACAAAATCAATCAATGGAAATCTTATCCTCACTATTCAAAACCCATTCGACCCGCAAACTTCTCAATCACGGTCGGGCACTGGTTTTGGCTTAAGCTCCATCCAACGAAGGCTCTATCTATTGTACGCCCGTAAAGACCTGATTGAAACAAAAGCAGAGAATAACTTATTTACAACAACTGTAACTATACCTCAAATTCATGATTAAAGCAATACTAATAGACGATGAGCCCCTCGCCCGCTCTATTTTGGTTGAATACCTGCAACCCTATTCTGACATATCAATAGTTCAGGAATGTGGCGATGGCTTTGAAGGGGTAAAAGCAATAACCCAGCACCAACCCGATCTTATCTTTTTAGATGTGCAGATGCCTAAGATAAACGGCTTTGAGATGCTGGAACTGATAGATACCCCGCCTGCAGTAATATTCACTACTGCGTTCGATGACTTCGCCATGAAAGCTTTTGAAGCACACGCAATAGATTATCTTTTAAAACCTTTCAGCAAAGAACGTTTTGATAAGGCCATAAAAAAGTGGAGAGAACGTCATGAAAAACCTGAGGGAAAAGCTTCTGTTCAATCGCTTATTGAAAGTGCAACCAACCAGCCCGACCAGCATAACCGGGTAGTAGTCAGAACCGGAAACAAGATCCGTATTATACCTATGCACGAAATACATTACATGGAAGCCGACGACGACTATGTAAAAATACATACTGCCGATGGTTCGTACCTGAAAAAGAAAACCATGAGCTATTTTGAAGATGTGTTAGACAAAATGCAGTTTGTGCGTGTACACCGCTCGTTTATGATACAAATACAACAGGTAACACGTATTGAACCTTATGAAAAAGAGGGACACCTAGCAATTTTAAAATCAGGGGCACGTGTGCCTATAAGCAAAACAGGTTATCCTAAACTAAAATCAATCCTTGGAATATAAAATGTACATTGCCATGAGCTCCGTAGAAATATTTAAAACAAATGTAAATGGCAAACGGAATGCCCTTTACCTGGTTGGAGAAATGAATGCCCTGTTTCCCGGCCACAAAATAAGCATTGATCTTGATGATAAAGACAAAGTGTTGCGAGTTGAAAATCGCAAGGGAAAAGTAAGATCATCAGAGGTAATAAAACTACTTGAACAAAGAAACTTCCGCTGCGAAGTACTTAACTACTAGAAAGTGAAAAACTAAAATTTAAAAGCTATCAATGAAGAATTATTACAAAAACAAAACAACTAAATTCAACTGGAATCATCAGCTTTCAGGCATTAACAACAAGCTATTATTCTGTTTTTCACTTTTCACTTTTAGCTTTTCACTTTGTGATGCCCAAATGACCATAAAAGGAAAGGTAAGCGAAGGCAAAGGAAAGCCGGTACCATTTGCTACTGTGTATATTAAAAATACGATTACAGGGGCACTTACCGATACGGTTGGCAAATATTCTATGCACCTGAATAAGAAAGAAAATGTTGTTGTAATTGCAACCGCAATTGGGTACGATACCGCAACATATAACCTAATGCCCGATACAGGTAAAACATTCATCGTCAACCTTGAACTGAAACCAAACTCAAGTCAGTTAAATGAAGTAACAATATCGCCAGGTGCAATGGAAGCCAGCAATGACCGAAAAGTTGCACTATTAACCACCTTAGATGTATATACTACTGCCAGCGCTGAAGGTGATGTAGTGGGTGCTTTACAAACTTTGCCAGGCATTCAAAAAGTATCTGACCAGACCGGATTATTTGTGCGTGGTGGCGATGCAAGTGAATCTGCCGCTATTGTAGATGGACTAGTGGTGCAAGACCCATTCTTCAGTCCTGTACCGGGTGTTGCCCAACGCAGCCGTTTTGGCCCTTATGAATTTAAAGGTATTTCATTCAGCAGCGGAGGTTATAGTGCGCGCTACGGACAAGCACTATCGGGCATATTAGAATTGAACAC
>Ga0210396_10001233_pt1 | contig 28661 bp, 25 predicted proteins | sample IncBWH17OmetaG_FD_155466 | JGI IMG/M metagenome (GOLD analysis project Ga0210396, IMG submission 155466) | Forest soil microbial communities from Barre Woods Harvard Forest LTER site, Petersham, Massachusetts, United States - Inc-BW-H-17-O ...
CAAGACCTACCAGAGCGACCAGCGCATGGCGATGACGATCGCGGACCTGACACGGCTGGCGCGGTATCTGGCGAAGACGCCGGGGCGCAAGAATCTGGTCTGGTTCGCGAGCTCGTTCCCGATCGCGCTGTTTCCCGAGCCGGGCGAACGCGCCTCCCTGGCCACGACGGCGCAGAACCAGCAGATCAAGGATGCGATCGACCTGCTGGCACTGTCGCGAGTGGCGATCTACCCGGTGAGTGCGCAGGGCGTCGCGGTGCAGACGGCGGGCGATGCCAGCGATCACTTTGGGATGGAGCAGCATGCACAAGCGGCGCCAGGCGAAGCGCCGCCCTCGGCGCCTATCCAGAGTACGGGCGGGAACGATTACAGTTATGGAGCGCTTTCGAATGAATCGCGACATGAAGAAAGCGCACACGCGGCGACTTTCGCTGCGATGAACGCGCTGGCCTTCGGGACCGGCGGCGTCATGCTGCCGACGAGCAACGATCTGAGCCGCATGCTGGCGCGCGCCGTCCGCGATGGCTCCCAGTACTACACGCTGAGCTACACGCCGACCAACACGAAGACGGACGGCAGCTTCCGGCGCATCGAGGTGAAGCTGCGCAGCGGCAATTATCAGCTGGCGTATCGCAGGGGCTACTACGCGACAGATGCCGTGCTGGGAACAGCGGCGAGTCCGGCGGTGAACACGGCGAAAGCGGCTGCAGCCGTTTCCGGCGATCCGCTGTCGCCGCTGATGCGCAGCGGGATGGACGCTGCGACAGAGGTGCAATATGAGGTGCGGGTCGAGCCCGTGACTCCGCAGCCTCCCGTGAATGCTGCACCAGTAGGGGGCAACGCGAAGGTGACGGGACCGGTGACGCGATATCGCGCGGACTTCGTCATTCACCGGCGGACGGCACCGTCGCCTGACGCCACCCGCAAGGATCGGCTTCAGGTAGAGGTGATCGCGTACGACCGAAGCGGGAAGGTGTTGAACTGGCAGGCTGGCGCGCTGAACCTGACGCCGGCTGACGATGCGACTGCGCAGCAAAAGGGCATTCGGACCCACATGGAGATCGATGTCCCGCAGGATGCAGCGTCGCTCGTCACTGGCGTCTATGACTGGAGCTTGCGCGAAGCGGGCACGCGAGAGGTCGCGCTGAGCACCACCACACTTCCCGCCGCGCAGCCAGCGGAGATTTCAGAGAGCACGCCAACACAGGCTTCCGTAACCGCGCCGGCGGCCCAGCATATGCCGGCGCTGCTCCCACGGCCACCGGAGGCTGTCGAGCGCAAGGTCAAGACGGAGCGCCGTATCCATCTGGATGTTGTCGTGAGTGACGCATCCGGCCAGCCGGTGAGCGGGCTGCAGCAGTCGGAGTTCACGGTTCTGGATGACGATCACGCGCAGCCGCTTGCGTCCTTCGGCGCAGTGGATGGGCTCACGGCCGAGTCTCCGGCGGAAGTGGTGCTGGTTCTGGACACGATGAACACTTCGTTCCAACAGATGGCTGCGGTACGTCAGGGCCTGGAGAGGTTTTTGCGGCAGAATGGCGGCCATCTCGCTCTGCCGGTTTCGGCCATCTTTCTGACGGACACAGGCGTGAAAGCGAACCAGGCGACGCGCGACGGCAACGCGCTGGCCGCCGATATCGAAAACCTGCCGGCGCCGGTGCATGTGATCAACAGCGCGCAGGGACTGGACGGTCTGATGCTGCGCTTTGGCCGGTCCGTTGATGCGCTGAATCAGATGACGCGGTACGAGGCGAGCAAGCCTGGGCGAAAGCTGATGATCTGGGTCGGCGGCGGGTGGCCGATGCTCTCCAATGCGAGATATCACATGGACGCGGGAAACCAGAGCAGCTTCTTTCACTCCATCGTCGACCTCTCGACCAACCTTCGCGAGGCGCGTGTGACGCTGTACAGCGTGATCCCGCTCGACCTGAATAAGGGAAACGAAGCCAGCGCCTTCCTGTATCAGAACTTCATGAAGGGCGTGGAAAACGCGAAGCAGGCGGACGCGGGCGATCTTTCGTTGCAGGTGCTGGCTAAGCAGAGCGGTGGCCGAGCCATCGGTCCAACGGGCGACATCTATGCAAGTGTTGTTCGCTGCGTAGCGGACGCGAACGCCTTCTACGAGCTTTCCTTCGACTCCGCGGCGGCCAGCCAGGTGGACGTGTATCGCGGGTTGCAGGTCCGGCTGGACAAGCCGGGATTGAAGGCCCGCACCAACACAGGCTATTACGCGCAGCCCTGAAGCCGATTCTCTGCTGCCGGTCAGCTCTTCAGCAATGCCTGGATCTGCTCCCGGTACTGACGGCCGGTGGAGATGCGCGTGCCGCCGGCGAGCTCGATCTCATAGGTGCCGCTGAAGAGAGGGTGCACGGCCGTGATGCGAGACAGGTTGACGATCCGGCCGCGGTGAACCCGTACAAATTTTTGCGGGTTGAGCCGCTCTGCGAGGCTGGTCAGTGTCTCCCCCAGCAGGAAGTGCTTTGTCCCGCAGTGCAGTTGCACGTAGTTGTTGGCGGACTCGACCCAGTCGATGGTGTTTACCGGCACAAGATCGAAGTGCTCTCCCGTGCGCGCTACGATGCGGTCCGGCCATTTTTCTGCCTTCGCTTCCAGCAGCGAGCGCAGCTGGGTGGAGAGGTCTCCAGCGCGCGCTGAGAGGATGTGCTTCTTCGCGCGATCGATGCTTCGGTTCAGCCTGTCGTCGTCGAAGGGTTTCAACAGGTAGTCGACTGCGCTGAGTTCAAACGCCTTCACGGCGTAGTCGTCATAGGCGGTCACGAAGACGACTGCGGGCATGTGCTCCGGCCCCACCTGCTCGACCACGTCTAGGCCGGTACCGTCGTGCATTTGTACATCGAGCAAGACCAGATCCGGGTGGAGCTCGCCTATCGCGGCGATGGCCTGTGCGCCGGATTCGCATTCGCCCGCGATCTCGACATCGTCGCGCGTCTCGAGACCACGGCAGAGGCTCTGGCGGATGAGTGCTTCATCGTCGACGACGAGCACTCGAAGACGAATCTCCGTCGAGTTAGCCATGGTGAACAGGCATGCGGTCCGATACCCGCTCCTTGACGGCCTTTCGCGCATTAGAAGTGCGCGCGGAATAATGCGCGGGCAGCGCGATACGTACTTCTGTTCCGCCTTCCAGCAACGGCCGAAGCTCGAGCGACTGGCGGTCATACATGCGTGTCAGTCGCTCTTTGGTTGCACCGAGCCCGACTCCGAGCCGCAGATCTGCCGGGTCCGTAACCGGGAGACCTGCACCGTTGTCACGGATGGTGAGAACGAGGTCATCGCTCTGATAATTTGCTTCGAGCACGCCGCGCACCCAGATTACGCCTGCCTTGTCGCGTCCTCCGACGCCATGCCTTATCGCGTTCTCTACCAGCGGTTGCAGCAGCAGATTTGGAACCAGTGCCCGCTCCGCCTCTCGCGCAATATCGAAGAGCACGGATAGCCGATTGCCATGACGAACCTGCTCGATCGCAATGTAGGCCCTGGTAAGGGCCACCTCTTCACTGAGCGGAATCTCGTCCTTGTAGTCGCTGCGGAGTGCCACACGCAGCAGATCTCCAAGGCGGGTCAGCATCTGGCTTGCTGCTTTCGCATCCTGTCCGGCGAGCGCGGAGACGTTCTGCAGGCAATTGAAGAGGAAATGCGGATTCAGACGCATGCGCAGCGTCTCCAGCTCTGCCAGGCGAAGCGCTCCCTCCAGATTTGATTTCTCCAGCGCCAGCTGCGCCGCCTGCCGTTCCGTCTGGCGCACGTCAATGAGATGGCGGATGAAGGCGCTGGCCCCTACGGTAACTGCGTAAATGGAGAACTGCAGACATATCTCGCTTGCCGGCATGCGCCACGAGAAGATCACCGGGCCGACGCGATGCCAGAACAAGACATGAATGGTGCGGGCGATGACGAATGCGAACAAAAACGCGACATAGCAAAATGGCAGCGCACACAGGATCAGGATCGCGGTATTCCTCGTGGAGAACGGCCATCCAATGCGGAAATTTTGCTCCAAGCGGAAGACGATGGGCGTGAGTGGTAGCCAGGCGTAGTAGCAGGCAAGCCAGCAGAACAATCCGAACAGCAGATTTCCCGCGGGTGCACCGGGCAGCAGCCGATAGTGGACATAGGACAGGGTTCCGAGCAGAGTCCAGGCAGCGAAGAGTATCCCGTAGCCGGGATAGCGGATCATCTTCCCGTCGTAGTTGGTATCGGAGTTCCCATCATGGCCCGTCGGTAGTGCGGCAGCGTTCCTTCGCACCTGAACCTCCGTCTGCACACTCATAATGATGCTCGCCGCCGCGACGAAGATCCAATGCGGCGTGGCGAACGCCACCTTCCAGGGGGCCAACGTACTTCCTGAACTGGTGAAATTTCGGCAGTAGCTGCGGAGCGTCCGGCGCGATCCGTTCCTAGGGGAGAAATCGGCAAACGCACACAGCTCAACAAAGACGTTTCGTCGAATGATTTCGCCAGAACGCGATCCCGTGGCCGCCAGATGTATCGTGTCGTTCGCCAGAAGCCGATGGCGGCGCGCCGGGATCCGCTACAGCATGCATTTCATGCAAGACCGAGGAGGAAGGTCATGAAGCTCATGCGGATGCTCGCTGTTGGTGCGGTGCTCGCGTCGTCTCACCTGGTTTATGGTCAGGGCGAAACCCAGGTGATGACGGTCAACGTTCCTTTTGCCTTTACGGCGGGCAGCGTTTCCATGCCCGCGGGCCACTATGTGATCTCGCGCGTGCAAGATTTCCATGTGTGGAAGCTGACAACTTTCGGACACCCGGGTGTCTACGTAACGATCACACCGCGGGAGCTTCGTAAGGCGGCCGATACGTCCCGGCTTGTCTTCAATCATGATGCGACGGGCTACGCTCTCAGCCAGATCCAAGAGGGAGCGCAGACCGACATTGCGCAGGTCGTGCAACCACACAAATCAGCCAATCAGGAACTAGCGTTTGTGACAGCGGAAGGCCGATAGGCCGGCGCTGTCACCACCTTCCGGTATTGAGGAAAGTGGTGTTCGCCCAGTGACGCCACGAATGGGACGAGGCCGCTACTTGCTTCCCTTGTAGTCCACAAAGAGGTCGGGGAACTGCTGCTTGAGGGCTTCGATCTTCGGACGGTCGCAGACGAGGATGTACGGGTTGTCCGGGTTGCGGAGCGCGTAGTCCTGGTGATAATCCTCGGCGCGGTAGAAGCCTTTGAGGGGCACCACCTGGGTGACGATGGGTCGCGGAAAGATGTGCGCAGCATCGAGCTGCTGGATGTATGCCGTGGCGAGCCGCTTCTGGTCGTCGTTCGAGTAGAAGATGGCGGAGCGATACGAGGTGCCAACGTCGGGTCCCTGACGGTTGAGCTCAGTGGGATCATGCGCGACGGAGAAGAAGATGCGGAGCAGCTGGCCGTAGGTGATCTTCGAAGGATCGTAGACGACCTGGACGGACTCGGCGTGGCCGGTGGTCTCGGTGGTGACCTGATCGTAGGTAGCGGTGGCAGCTGCTCCGCCGGAGTAGCCGGTAGTCGTTTTCACTACGCCTTTGACGCGCTCAAAGACAGCCTGAGTCCCCCAGAAGCAGCCGCCGGCAAAGACCGCGGTCTGCTTGCCGCTGGCTTTGGCGAGGGTGGTATCGGTGGTGGGCGCTGGGAGAGGCATGCGCGTGGCGGCATTCGCCATGCAACCGGTGAGCGCAGCGGCAAGCGCGAACGAAGAGAGAACACGGATGAGCGAAGTACGCATGGAGGGTCCTCAGCTGGAGTACGCGGCTGCGCATGGAATAGATGCGCGGCAGAGTCCAGTATGGATGGGACGGCGCGGAGGGGCGAAAGTTACAGACGCGTTCAGCGCGCTCTTGAATACATCTACGAAGAAAATGCGCGAGCCTTGCCCGATGTTGCAGAATCTATGGAATATGAACGACGTTGGGGTGAGGGAAGGAACAAACGGGATAGCGGCGGATCGCGGGGGCATCCGGCTGGCGACAGCTGCGGACCGCGAGGCAATACGGCAGCTGGTGAACCAGGCATTTGAGATAGAGCGCTTTCTGAAGAGGGGCGGCGGCGACCGGCTGCAGGGCGATGGCGAGCTGGAGTACCTGTTCGAGCGCGGCACGTTTCTGGTCAAGGAAGAGGGTGGCGCGGCTGAGGAAGATAACTCGCTGGCGGGCTGCGTCTATGTGGAGCCGCGCGGCGACCGCGCGTACCTGGGGCTGCTATCGATTGCGCCGGCGCGACAGGGCGCGGGGCTGGGGAAGCAGTTGAACGCTGCGGCTGAGCAGTTTGCGCGGGAGCAAGGCTGCCGCTGGATGGATCTGCGGGTGGTGAGCCCGCGGCGGGAGCAATTAGTGCCGGTCTATCGCCGACTGGGTTACGTGGAGACGGGCACCGAGGAGTATGCGGCGGCGCTGGTGGAGAAGATGGCGATACCCGGACACTTCATCCTGATGACCAAGGCGCTCTAGGAATCAGGAGGAGAATCGGCCTCAGGCCCGTGATCGCCTATCACTCAAACATTCGTAAGGAAGTTGTCGGCGAACATGTTGCGGGCGATGATCTTCGGGGTTGCGATCATGGCGCGAAGCATTTCAGCCTGGCGCCAATAGTCCTGTGCACGGTCGGGGTTTTCGACGGCAGCCAGGCGAGCTTCGCGCTCCAGGCGATCTGCAAGAAGTTCGGAAGGTGACGATTCACGAATGCGGAGAGTTTCCATGGCTTCGAGGGTACGAGCGTCGTCACGAGATTCGAATACTACTTTCGTTGCTGTGTCTTGATCCGAAGAGGGCTGTGGCAGACGGATTGGATTCTCGCGCCGCCCACGGAGCACTCGTTGCCACTGAAAGCGAGCCAAGTGTTGTCATCACACCAAAACAGGCCGGGTTGAGCGGGAGGACGGGGGCGGCTTGGCGCGTGCGGTTTTCATCCAACTACACGCGTTGAGACTTCGATGCGGAGGTAGAAATCCGATGAAACGTGTTCTCACAGCCGCTTGCTGTATCGTTCTCTGCTCACTACCTGCACTCGCCAAAGAGAAGGCCGCGGAAGTAAAGGCGATGAGTGACCAGCAGTTTGTTGACTTCGCCGCACAAACTGACATGGTGGAAGCCAATCTGGGACAGTTGGCGGGGTCTGCCGCATCCGCCCAGCCGGTCAAGGATTACGGTCAGATGCTGGTCGCGGATCACACCAAGGATTACAACCAACTGTATGACGTTGCCCACCAGGCCAATCTCAATATGCCAAACGCGATCGACGCTGAACACAACAAGGCGATGATCGATCCGTTTCAGAAATTGAAGGGGGCTGCCTTCGATCGGCACTATGCGCAGGAGATGGTGGCTGGACATACAAAAGCGATCGCCATCTACAAGAAGGAAGCAGCGGACGCGCAGAATGCGGCTCTGAAGTCCTATGCCGCGCAGGCGTTGCCGGTGTTGCAAAAGCATCTCGACGATGCCAAGGGTCTGGAGAAGGCCAAGTAGGTGGCAGTGCTCGCTGTAGCGAGGCTACCGTAGCTAGGCTCAGCTCTAGGACCGCTGCTTTTGAGCGTCCGCTGCGGCCAATCCGAGTTTCTTCAGCAAAGATCGCAGCTGATCCCGCTCACGCTCGGTCAGCACGCTTGTGACCGCATCGATGTCGCGAGCATGACGAGCATACAAATCGGAGATCAACGCGCGGCCCCGCTTTGTAAGCTCAACCATCCTGATCCGGCGGTCGGAGTCTGAGCTGCGGCGAATCACAAGCGACTTCTCTTCCAAGCGGTCGACCGCGGCGGTCATGGAGGCGTTGGCCAGGAGCACCTTTGCGCCGATCTCGGAGATGGTCATCGGGCCCTTGTGCAACAGGACCTCGAGGACCATGAAGTCACTCAGGCAGAGCCCCTCCGTCGCGATGCGCTGCTCGACATACGAGGCGAGGGCGCCATGGGCACGGGCCAGCACGACCCAAAGCTTGGGGCCGGTGGTCGGATCGGTGATTGGACCGGTGGAGCGGGAAGGTGGGCGCATAACTTTCCTGCCTTTAGATGCTTCGATGTCGAAATAGTTTCAGGAGCTTGGCAACACTTTGCCGGCTTCCCGTTTGAATCCTTTACTTCGATATCGAATCATATGATAGCGAAGGAGTTGAACAACCACCATGCCGACGAAACCGATCGTAGGTTTGCACCACGTAACCGCTATTGCCAGCGACCCACAACGCAACCTGGACTTTTACACCGGAGTTCTTGGACTTCGTTTCGTGAAGAAGACCATCAACTTCGATGATCCGGGTACGTACCACTTCTATTTCGGAGACGACGTGGGTACGCCCGGAACCATCATTACGTTCTTTCCGTGGCCCCACGCCACACGCGGGACCGTGGGAGCAGGCGAAGTCACTCACACCGCCTTCAGCATTCCCCCTAGCTCCATCGATTACTGGGAAGGGAGACTCGCGGCGGCGAAAGTTCCAGTCGAGCGCATCGAGAAGCGCATGGGCGAGACCGTTCTCTCATTCAAAGATCCGGATGGGATGGGAATTGAGCTGGTTGGTCACGCCGAGCCGGCGGAGTTGAAGGTGCCCCGCTTTGCGGATGTGCCTGCGGAACATGCTATTCGCGGTTTCTTCGGCGTCACCATGCTGGAGCGAGCCAAGGCTGGGACAGAGGCAGCGCTTGCACTGCTCGGCTTCCGACTGGTGGCGGAAGAGGGGAATCGCGTGCGCTTCTCAGCGGATGGCGGTGCACTCGGCAACCACCTGGATGTCGTCGTCGATCCCAACGCGAGCCGCGGTCGCATCGGCGCCGGCACGGTACACCACATCGCGTTCCGGTCTGCTGACTATGAAGATCAGAAGGAGTGGCTCGCGAAGATCAGCCAGTCCCTGTCCTCTTCGCCGGTTATGGAACGCGACTACTTCCGCTCCATCTACTTCCGCGAGCCGGGAGGCGTGCTCTTTGAGCTGGCCACCGACATCCCGGGCTTCGCAATCGACGAGCCGGTGGAGTCGCTGGGCGAGCAATTGCGCGTTCCGAACTGGCTGGCGCCGCATCTTGCTGTGATGACCAGGCATCTGCCCGCGGTCACGCTGCACAAGGCAAAGGTGGAGGTGCTGTCGTGACCAGGGATCCGCATGCGAGCGGCAGAGTGCTCAATGCAGGCTCTGCCGTCAGTGAAGCCTCGCTTGCAGTGGTGCTGCTGCATGGGCGTGGCGGGTCGGCCGAGGACATCCTTGGGCTGGCCTCTGCGTTCGATATGCCGGGTATTGCGTACTTTGCGCCGCAAGCAGCGGGGCACACCTGGTATCCGCTTTCCTTTATGGCGCCGAGAGAAGCCAACGAGCCGTACGTCAGCTCCGCCCTGGCAAAGGTCGATGCAGTCTTACGCTCGATCGAGCAGGCAGGCCTCGAACGAAATCGCATCGTCGTTGCCGGCTTCTCGCAGGGCGCATGTCTGGCGACGGAGTTTGTTGCCAGTCATGCGGCACGCTATGGGGGACTGATTGCCTTCACTGGTGGATTGATTGGGGCGCCGGGCACACTGAAGTCGGGGCCGAACCATGTCACCGGGGCGGGGGCGGAGCTGGCAGGTACACCGGCCCTCCTTTCCAGCGGCGATCCCGATCCTCACGTTCCATGGCAACGGGTGGAGGAGTCGGCGGCGATCCTGCGCTCGATGGGTGCGGCGGTAACAACAAAGCGCTACCCAGGCAGGCCACACACCATCACATCACCTGAACTGGCCGCGGCCCGCTCGCTGCTCGCGGCGGCTTCCATTGATTGAACCGAATGGGTGTCGACTCACGCGGCTACTGGATTACTGGAAGATTGGCAACCATCGAGAATGTTAGGGGCGCGACGTATGCTCGTAATCGCATAGCCGATTAGCCGGCTAAAGAACAGACCTTGAGGATCGAATCTTGCCTAATGAACTTTTGCCACAGAGGGTTGCGGAAGCGGAAGGACCAGCATTTTGGTTCCTCAATAACCTTTGTATCGTCAAGGCCACAACAGAGTCGACAGGCGGCGCTTTTTCGATGGTGTACCAGATGGCACCGCCTGGACACGCTACGCCTTACCATCTGCATCACGTCGAGGACGAGGCGTTCTACGTCCTCGATGGTGAGTACACCTTTATCTGCGATGGTCAGAAAACTGTCCTTGGACCCGGAGGGTATATCTTCCTGCCTCGCGGAATTCCACATGGAATCCGGGCCAGCGGTTCCGGCCCATCCACCATGCTGATCCTGGCGATGCCCGGAGTTGGATTCGTAGGGATGATGCAGGAGATGGCCACTCCGGCAGCAGAGCGAGTATTGCCAGTGCCGACCCAGCCAGATATTGAGGAACTGACCGCGCTTTGTGCGAAATATCAGATCGATATTCTTGGGCCAATGCCTGATTGATTTACTTCGTCGGCGGGCTTAGTTGGGATCTGAGATTAAACCTAAGTGCTTTAGAAAATGATCTCCATCCTCGCGCCGAGAAGAGTCGTCGTGTAGGTTCTGGTTGCATAGGTGGGATGGATGGACACTTCAATGTCTGGGCCGATGCTCATGCTTTGAGTCAGACGAAGGCGATAAAACGATTCGAACACGCTTTCATGATGTTTCCCCTGACTGGCTACACTGTAGTTACATGCCATTGCGAACAGATCTCCTCGACGCCCGAATGGACGCACGCGAGCCAGACCAACTCCCTCGACCTGCTTAATGGCGGTCCCGGTGGTTGTGCCCAAGGCCAACCGTCCGAACGGGGTCCAGCCATTCTGAAATTCGTGGTCGAATCCAAAGCCACCTCCAAATCCACTCCCGTTGTTCTTCGTGTCATCTCGCCACATGCCGATGCGATAGTGCCGGTATTCTTCACCCAGCGATCCTGATCTCCATCCCAGTTCAACGCCTTCCGCATATTTCCGGTCGACGAGCGTCTCGATGTTTCTTTGCTGTGCGCCCGCCGTGTCCACAGCGATAGCGTGAATGTAAACATGCCGGGTAGCCTGGAATTCCACCGCGCCGCCGCCCGCATATGTCCCATCGGAGGCGACCGCCAGATTACCGTCATTCGCCCCATTCAAGAACTGTGTTCGTTCGTCGTTGTTGAACATGCTGAGCGTTACAAACTCATTGGGATGGATCTTGCCCACATACAATGAAAGCCTCTTCGCGAGGAGATCCTGGCGCCAGTAGAGGACGTTTACGGTGATAGGTTCTTGCGGACCGCCGCCCTGCAGGCAGTTCAGATAGAGGCCTGAGCCGATCCTATCGCTGAGATTGAACTGCTGACTGATGCCGATATTTGTGCCCGAACGGACAAGTAGGCTGATCGATCCGGCGCTGCTTCCATGATCGTAAGCAGCCCAGGCGCCAGTAAAATCGAGCCGTCCGCTGAACTGGTTGTGCCTTGTAGCGTCCGGCGTAATCGTCGCGTACTGATTCAGAAACGTATAGGTTGCACCGAACTTCAGGCGCGTGGATTGAGCGACACGGTCGGTGAACCGATCGAACGGCCGAAAGATCGGCGTAAGGGGATCCGGCTGCATAAGTGGATCGGCCGGAATCTTCGACAATGCGGCTGCGTCTACATCGAGCTGCTGCCTCAGCTCGTCAACCTCCCGCTTCACGGCAGCGGGCTGGTTGACTTGAGATGGTTGGCTCGATTGAGGAGCGGTGGCAGTACTCATGCCGCCGCTCTGACTGGAGGCAGGCAGGCTTGATGCGATCAACAGCAGAAGCGACCAAGCTCTCAAGGATCAAATGCGCATGGGCATGATGATGTAGCGGTATTTGTACTCGTCCGCGGGGTCTTCAGGGCGCATCTGACCGGCGGATTGGGCGTCCTTGAACTCGAGGCGGACTTCGCCGGTGTTGCCGATGGCCTTGAGGAAGTCGAGCATGTAGGCGGAGTTGAAGCCTACGACCAGTGCGTCAAACTGATAGGGCGACTCGATGGTGTCTTCCGACTCGCCGGACTCCGTGGATGAGCTGGAGATGCGCAGCTCGTTCTGCTCCAGGCGCAGCTTGATGGCGCCGGAGCGCTCGTCTGCGAACTGCGCGACACGCTGGATAGAGCCCGAGAGATCTTCCGAGCGGATGATGATGAACTTGTTGTTGTCGCGCGGCAGAACGGCCTCGTAGTTGGGGAATTGGCCGGTGAGCTTGCGGGAGGTGAGGACGCGCTTGCCGATGCGGAAGAAGAGCTGATTCTCATCATCAGCGAACTCTACCTGCTCGGCTTCTGTGTTCGAGAGCAGGGACTGCAGCTCGGCGAGCGCTTTGCGCGGAATGAGAGTCTTCTTCTCGCCGCCCGGGACGGAGCCCAGGTTTTCGCCCTGCTTCTCGATGTGGGCAAGGCGGTGGCCGTCGGTGGCGACCATGGCGAGCGACTCCGGCTTGAGGATGAGCAGGGCGCCGTTGAGGGTGTAGCGCGATTCCTCGTTCGAGATGGCGAAGATGGTCTTCGAGATCAGGTTGCGGAAGGTGGCGACAGGCAGCGAGACCGACGAGACGCTGGGGAACTCGGGCACTTGTGGGAAGTTGGCACGCGCCATGCCGACCATCTTGGTGTTCGACCGGCCGCTGCGGATCTGCACCCAGTGGTTGTCCTGAAGCTTGATCGAGATATCGCCGTCGGGAAGCAGCTTGATGTAGTCGTAGAGCTTACGCGCGGGGATGGTGCAGGAGCCGGGCTTCTTCACCTTGGCGCTGCAGGAGGTCTTGATCGACTGGTCGAGGTCCGTGGCGGTGATGGTGAGGCGGCCTTCCGCCTCGTCGGCTTCGAGCAGGAAGTTCGACAGGATGGGGATGGTGGTCTTGCGCTCAACGACGGACTGAGTGGCGGTGAGCTCGCGGAGCAATTCCTGCTTGCTGACGGAGATCTCCATGGCGAATCCCTGAACGGTGTGCTTGTCTGCTTCGAGTCCTACGCCGGGCATGTGCGGCTCCCTTTGGAGTGCGGTCGTGGAATGGATTGCCCACACTCTACACCAGACGCATGGTGGGAGTGCAGGAATCCGAGTGGCACCATTTTACGGGCGTTGGATGCGTGGAAAGGTAGTCCGTTTCGCGGGAAATCTGGACTGGCCGTCCGGGGCAACGGCGCCTTTGGCGCGACGGGTTGGGTTCGCTTCCTACGGTCGCTCACATGCGGGTTTGTGGGTGACCGAACAGGTAGCAGCTTTGGCCCGGGCAGCGACGGCTACTACGAAGTACATAAACAGGTATGTATAGATAGCCGCCGTAGTCGTTTGCTGTGGGGAAGTGGGAATGCACGGCAAAACCGCATGGGGACAGGCTGCGAGGCTGGTACGGGATTTCCAAATCCGGACAGGGCGGATGTGGGAGTGCTGGAGAACCGGTCGATAGGGCGGCGGGAGCCGTCCAGATCTCCAACGGCGTCCACAGGTGGGGACGTGCCATGCGCAATGCCGCTTTAGTGGATGGGTGGAAATATGGGCAGCGACCGCGCTGAGAGCGGCGATGGTCCGGTTGGGATTTCCACGGCGGGAAGATTGGGCACCGGCTTTGCAGCGAATCCACAGATGCGCGTGGATTGTGGAGGACAGGTGTCCTTTAGGTGTGGGCGAGGACCTTCCTGCGGCGTCCTATAGCGAAGACCGCGAGACCGGTGAGGATGACGGCCAGGGTGGAAAGCAGGATCTTAGCTACGGCGAGGGAAGGGTGCGCGTCGTCGGGTGCTGGAACGGTGGAGAGGACGATGGTGAGGGCAGTGCTGGCGAAACCAATGACGGCGAGCGTGATGGCGACGGGTGCTCCACCAGGCAACGGCAGGCGTGTGAGAGCGCCGCGGCGTACGAGGCGAATGAGAGCGGCGAAGAGCAGCAGGTAAGGGATGAACAGCGTGATGAGCGCCATGCTGACCAGGACGTCATAGGCGCCGCGGACGGTGGTGCCGGCCTGGCCGAGGATGGCGGTGATGATGCCGGCGAGTCCGTAGAGCATGAGGGCGATCCACGGCGTGCGGAAGCGGGGATGGATTTTGCCGAAGACGGCGGGGAGATAACGGTCGATGCCGACAACGAAGGGGAGGCGCGAGGTGGAGGAGAGGTAGCCGGCCGCTCCGCCGACTGCGCTGAGGCCGACGAGTATGGCCATGAGCGGGATAAGCCAGGGGATGCCGAGCTGACCGGTAAGTTGTTCGATGCCGCGCATGAAGCCGTCGACGCCCGAAACGGCCTCGCTGGGCAGCGCGACGAGCATGGCAATGGTGCCAGCGATGTAAGCGACGGCGATGATGCTGCCGGCGGTAAGCAGTGCGCGTGGAAGGATGCGCGGCGCGTTTTCCATCTCCTCACCCATGAAGGAGGCGCACTCACAGCCGGAGAAGGCGAAGAAGATAGTGGACCAGAAGATGGCGTTCTGGAGGGTAAGGTGCGGCGTCATGGAGGCTACGGTGAAGCGAGTTGCCGAGCCGTGGTGTGTAGCGACGACGATGGCGAGCGCGATGAGGATGGAGATGGGGAGCCAGCCACCGACGGAGCAGACGTTGTTGAGCCACTTGCCGGACTCGATCCCGCGGACATTGAGAGCAATGATTACGAAGAGCCAGAAGACCGCGAAGGCCATGTAGTACATGGGGCTGGCGGCAAGCGCGCGACCGTGACGGCCGAAGGCGACGAGAACGGAGCCGGCGCCGAAGTAGAGGATGGCCGGGAAGTATGGCAGGTTGGACATCCAGTAGGTCCATGCGGCAAGGAAGGCAGTGCGGTCGCCAAAGGCTTCACGGGTCCACACGTAGAGCCCGCCCTCGTCGGGATAGCGGGTGGCGAGGGCGATGACGCTGGCAGCGAGCGGCACGAACAGCCCGAGGAGGGCGAAGATCCAGACGAGGAGGGTGCCCGGGCCGGCGGCTGCGGCCGTCGCGACCCAGCGGACGCTGAGGATGGTGACGACGTAGAAGAGGGTGAGGTCGCGAAAGCGCAGTGAGCGTTTGAGCGTGGGGCTGGCCGGCGTGCCGTCTGCCGGGGACGAGGCAGGTGGTACGGCGAGGTCAGCCAAGCGTGTCCACCGTTCGCAGAGCGCGATCGGGGGAAGAGGCAGTTGTGGTACGGGCGACGCCGTCCGCGAGGACGGCCATGGCGGCGTTGCGGCCGTTGATGGCGATGACAGAGCCGCCGGGGTGGGTGCAGGCGCCGCACATGTAGAAACCGGGCATGGGGGTGCGGGCGGAGAGGCGGTTCGACCACATGTAGGGCGGGAGGCACTCGCCCTGGAAGATGTGGCCGCCGGTGAGACCGACCTTCTCTTCGATGTCCGGTGGTCCCAGGACCTGAGCGTCGATGACGGCGGAGTTGGGGCCTTCGATGTTGGAGCAGAAGCGGCCGATGGATCTGAGGGCTAGTGTCCGGACCTCGTCGCGGCGTGAGTCCCAGGTGCCGTTCTTGAAGCTGTAGGGCACGTACTGCGCGAAGACCGACATGGTGTGCTGGCCGCGCGGCGCAACCGTGTTGTCGTGCGCGCTCTGGAAGTAAAGCTCGCACCACAGGTGCTGGGGCAGGTAGCCGCGCTTTGCGGCGTCGAAGGCGGCCTGCCACTCTGCGTGGGTGAGTGGTGCGTTGATCTGGCCGTAGTGGTGTGGCTTGTCCTGGCCCGGGCGCGCAAGGAAGTCGGGTAGCTGAGACAGAAGGATGTTGAGCTTGACGGTGCAGCCCTGGATGGGAACGGATTCAATGCGCGTGCGCCATGCGGTGTCGGCTTGCGTGCCGAGCATAGCTAGAGTGCGGATGGGGTCGGCGTTCGAGATCACGACGGGCGCAGCGATGCGCTCGCCGGAGTCGAGCAGGACGCCTTCACCGGGCAGGATCTGCGCGACGGGTACGCCTGACGCGATGACCGCGCCGGCTTCCTGCGCGGCGTCGGCGATGTAGAAGGAGACCATGCCCATGCCGCCAGCGACGTAGCCCCACATGCCGGGCATGCCGCCGAGACGACCGGACGCGTGGTGGAAGCGGATGGAGGCGGTGCCGGGATCGAATGGGCTGGCATTGGTGCCGATGACGCCCTGGCCGAGATAGGCAGACTGCAGGCGCGGGTCGCGGAGGTAGTGCTCGACGAACTCGGCCATGGACCAGTCGTAGAGGAGATGGCGGGCTTCCTGATCGTCGCCGAGTCGTTCATCGATTTCTTCGGGGGTTGGTGCGTCGCCGATCCAGAAATCTCGCGGGTTATTCGCGCCATTGCGTGCCGGACGCAATGCATTGCGCAGGCGCTGCAGGGTGCTGTTCATGGCCTTCCAGCCTTCAACATCGCCGGGTGCGAAGCCGCGGACCTCTGCTTCGCATCTGTCGTCGTCGTCCCAGAGCTGGATGCTTGAGCCGTCGAGAAAGGGGACGAAGAGGCCGTTAACGGCGGGTGTCCAGTGAAAGCCGCGCGCGGCGAGGGAGAGTTCTTCGACGACGAGAGGATGCAGCAGGCCGGCGAGATAGGCGCAGGGGGACATCCGGACGCCGGGAAAGGGCTCTTCGATAGTGCAGGCGCCGCCGACACGCTGCCGCGCTTCGAGGACGAGGACCCGCTTGCCGGCGCGTGCGAGATAGGCAGCGCAGGCGAGGCCGTTGTGGCCCGCACCGACGATGATGGCGTCCCATGATTGGGCGACGAGTTCGCGGATGGGCGCGGGGAGGCCGAGTTCGCCTAGTTTTTGCGCGGTGGGTGAGGTGGGTGTTGGCACGCGGTGCGGGTTCCTCCGACGTGGCTATGGTAACTCGCGGGTGCATTGCAGAGAAAAGGATCTAAAGACCGAGGGAGCGTGCGAACTCCTCAATTTCAGGGAAGCTGACCGACCATTCGGAAATACGGTTACCGTCTTCGTTGATAGTTTTGCGATCACGCAGGGATGTATATGGTTCCTGCATCGAGAAGGGTCGCGTGAGCTGCTCATAGGAGAGAAGGTGGTTCTGCAAAAACACTGTCTCGCCTACTGCATACATTGGCCACCATTCCAGCTTCCAAGAAGCTAACGGACTTATGTATTCGACGATCAGCGCTGCTCGGTCCTTTCCCTCCAGCAGACTCCGAATTGCATGGCGCCATTGTGACTCATAATCCTCCTTACTCCATTCGTACAAGCTTGCGCAAAATCCTTCACGATGATTGCCAATCGCCAACTCACCATAGGCAGCTGGAGTGGTCGCGTCGTCGAAAGGGTACGAGAGCGGTTCATCCAGGAACGCAATGGAGAACGACACTAACGCCGCTCCCAGTGCTCCTCGTGCCGGTCGTCGTGGAAGAGGATGCCGGTGACGCGGCCGCTGGAGTCTTTCTGGAAGATGATTCTTGTCGGGCTGCCGCTGGGGTAGAAGAAGGTTGTCGGGTTCTCTGGCAATAGCTCGTTCAGGTCGTTGGTGCGGTTGCGGGAGAAGAGCTTGTCGCCTTCGACGAGGATGGTGACCTGGCGGACGTCGCCGTCGTAGTAGTCGCCGACGTAGTCGTCGTAGATGTCGGGGTCGACCTTGGCGGGCACGGGGTGCAGCGGGATAGTCAGTTGCTGTGCCTGAGCGTGCGCGCCGGCGATGTCCGAGAGGCGATGCGTGAGCAGCCATTGCGGGAGGGAGCGCTCGGCGTAGGCCTTGTCCCATGCGTTGTGGTGCCAGCCCTCATAAAGCCAGAGGCGCACATCGCCGCCGGCGGTGGAGAGTGCCTGGTACATGATCTGCGATTCCTTGGGCGGGACGACGGGGTCGAGCGTGCCGTGGAACATCCATACCGGAGTTTTGCCGACGGCGTGGATGTAGGCCTCCGGCAGGATGTTGGATTGCTTCCAGCGCTGCGGCTCGTAAGACCAGAAGATGCCGCCGGAGACCGGGACGATGGCGGCGAAGCGGCCGGGGTAGTCCTTTGCGATCTCCCATGCGCCGTAGCCGCCGAGCGAGAGGCCCGTGAGGTAGATACGCTCGGGGTCGCCGTGGAACTCCTTCACCTCGGCGTCGAGCGCGGCGAGCGCCATCTGCATCATGTCGGGGTCGGTCCAGTGGTGATGGCTGTAGGGCACTTGCGGCATGACGACGATGAAGGGCCAGCGCTCCGGATGGGCGCGGATGGCATTGGGCAGACCGACCTGCGTCTCGTCCATGCCATCGGAGCCGCGTTCGCCTGAGCCGTGGAGGAAGAGGATGACAGGCCAGGAGTGATGCGGGTCGTACTCGATGGGCAGGTAGACGACGTAGCGGTAGCTGGTGCCGTTGAGGACGATGACGCGGTTGAGGAAGCCGGTGTCCTGCGGATGGACGGTGGGGGCGGGATGCTGGGGCTCGCGGGCAGGCAGCACGGCCGGGTGGTCGGCTGCGTGGTCCGGCGCGTGAGCGGCTGCTCCGGGATTGACATGACCGATTGCTTGCGCACTAGCAGGCGGGTCGGCCTGCGCTCGAAGGGGCGCCGTGAGGATGAGTGCGGCGAGCAGAATGCTGGCCAGATGGCGATGGCGGCGCATTGGGGGAAGGATACCGTACAGCGCCGCCAATCCACATCTCAAACGAGCTGGGGCACGATGATCGCCGGCCCGGCGGGGGCAGGAGGCCGATCGGTTCGGCAGGCCGATTCGATCCTGCGACTTTGATCAATCAAGGTCATCTCTATGAGCATGAGTGAGTATCCCAACCTTTTCTCTCCGTTGCAGGCCGGCGCGTTCTCTCTGAAGCATCGGGTCATCATGGCACCGCTTACCCGAATGCGCTCGGCACAGCCGGGTGACGTGCCGCGTGCGCTGAATGTGGAGTACTACCGGCAGCGCGCCTCCGAGGGCGGATTGATTGTGAGCGAGGCCACGCAGATCTCTCTGCAGGGCAAGGGCTACCCGGCAGCGCCCGGCATTCACACGGATGCACAGGTGGAAGGCTGGCAGGCAGTGACGGAAGCAGTACACGCCAAGGGTGGGCTGATCCTGTTGCAGCTCTGGCATGTGGGGCGCAACTCGCATAGCTCGCTGCACCCGGACGATGGGCTGCCAGTCGCACCTTCCGCAATTGCGCCGAGGATCGGCAAAGCACTGACAGCGGACTTCCAGCAGGCGGACTACGAGACGCCGCGCGCTCTGGAACTGGCGGAGCTTCCGGGGATCATCGAGCAGTACCGCGCTGCCGCGGTACGCGCGCAGGCGGCGGGCTTCGACGGTGTGGAGATCCACAGCGCGAACGGTTATCTGCTGGACCAGTTCCTCGAAGACGGCTCGAACCACCGCACAGATGTGTACGGCGGCTCGATCGAGAATCGTGCCCGCCTGCTGCTGCAGGTGACGGACGCTGTCATTGGCGAGTGGGGAGCGGAGCGTGTGGGCGTGCGCCTGTCGCCTTATGGACACTTCGGCGACATGCAGGACTCGGACCCGGTCGCGTCGTTCGGATATGCGTTGCAGCAGTTGAGCGCACGTCGAGTCGCCTACGCGCACCTTGTGGAGCCGCGCGTGGGCAATGCGGGCGCGGATGCGCCGATCGATGAAACGGCGAAGCCGACTGCGCGGATCTTCCGCGATGCATTTGCCGGAGTCCTCATCTCTGCGGGCGGGTATACCGCGGCGGAGGCAGAGAAGACCATCGTCAGCGGCTACGCGAATGCCATCGCGTTCGGGCGGCTGTTCATCGCCAACCCCGACCTGCCGGAGCGCTTCCGCAGCGGAGCGCCACTAAACAGGCCGGACCGCGCGAGCTTCTATGGGGGCACCGACATTGGATATACCGACTACCCAGCGCTGGAGACGGCCGATCGGTAAAGAGCGACTGCTTGCGCCCCAACAAAAGGCCGGAGCGCAATAGCTCCGGCCGTTTTGCGTTCTGTGCATGAGCGCGTGATGCTAGTTGTTCAGCGTCTCCATGATCTTGTTGAGGGTGCGGTTCAGGTCCTTGTCGGTGCGTTTTTCTTCGTCGATCTTGCCGATGGAGTGCATCACGGTGGTGTGGTGCTTGCCGCCGAACTGGCGGCCGATCTCGGGCAGCGAGGCCTCGGTCATCTGCTTGGCGAGATACATGGCGATCTGCCGCGGCACAACGACGGAGCGTGAGTTGTTCTTCTGCTTGAGCTCGGCGATCTTCATACCGAAGTGTTCGGCGACCGTGCGCTGGATGGCTTCGATGGTGATCTTGCGGACCTGGGTGTCGATGAACTGCTTGAGGGCCTGCTGCGCGGTGGACAGTGTGATCTCGACGCCGTTGAGCGAGCTCCAGGCGAGCAGGCGGGTGAACGCGCCTTCCAGCTCGCGGATGTTGGTGCGGATGTTGGTCGCCATGTAGAGGGCGACGTCCATAGGAAGCGCGCACTGCTCGCTCTCCGCCTTCTGCTGCAGGATGGCGACTTTGGTTTCGAGGTCGGGCGGCTGGATGTCTGCGATGAGGCCCCACTCGAAGCGCGAGCGCAGACGCTCTTCGAGGCCTGCGAGGTCCTTGGGCGGACGGTCGGAGGCGATGACGATCTGTTTATCGCTCTCGTGCAGCGCGTTGAAGGTGTGAAAGAACTCGTCCTGCGTGCGCTCCTTGGAGGCGAGGAACTGGATGTCATCAATGAGCAGGACATCCACGCCGCGGTATTTGTCGCGGAAGCTGGACATCTTCTCGTTGCGCACGTAGGAGATCATCTCGTTGGTGAACTTCTCGCTCGAGACGTAGCAGATGGCGGACTGCGGCTGGCGGCGCTTCACCTCATGGCCGATGGCGTGCATGAGGTGGGTTTTGCCGAGGCCCACACCGCCGTAGAGAAAGAGCGGGTTGTAAGCCTTGGAAGGGCGCTCCGCAACGGCTTCCGCGGCAGCGCGCGCAAACTGGTTGCCGGCGCCGGAGACGAAGCCATCGAAGTTGTATCGCGGGTTGAGCTGCGACGCGGTGTTCCAGTCAAAGCGCGTCTGCTGTCCGTTGCCGACCGGGGCTGCTGGCCGTTGTCCGGGTTGGCGCGGCGCGCCGGATACATGTGCGGAGGAGGGTGGAAAGCCGCCGTCCTCGCGTGGCTCGCGCGGACGCTGTGGCACAGAAGGATCGTTTTCGAGCGTGACGAACTGCACGTCGTCGATCTCGAGTTCGAGCTTGTCGATCGCCTCCTGGATCAGATCTTCGTAGCGATCGCCGATGTGCTGAAAGTCTGTGGAAGGAATGCGAACAAAGAGCACACGTCCATTCAGATGGCTCATGCGCGTCGGTTTGAGGAACGTGTTGAAGGATTGCCGATTGACCTTTTTTTCCAGTGCTCCAAGGATGCGTGTCCATGGATCGATTATGGTCGTGCTGGTTGGAACAAAAGACATACGCTTCCTTCAGCTGGCGCGCTGCGCGCCCATGTGGATGATGGCAGACGAGAGAAAAGAAGCAACAGCGCGCCTCCCTGCAACAGGAGACGCGGCGGGTGCAGGCTGGCCTGCCGTTGAGACCCCAAAAACAGATACGGTGATGCAGCGAGATCCGTTCTGAGCAACCGTTTCTTGATCGAGGGTTGCGTTCAGAGTCGTTTGCTCACTAGCACCATCTGGTTTTGGCTCAAGCTTCTTTGGCTCCTCTACCGGAATCGCGACGCGACGGGGAATCTTTTCGCTGACGCTTGTTCGATCCAGGGTTGGGGCGTGACGCCAGAAAATTCAGTTGTGAACGGAGCCGATACTAGCACAGATCAGAAGCCTCAAGTGAGCAGCATCGTCACCAAAAAAATATCTTGCACCACTGCTTGTGAAGACGTGCGACGAGACCGGGAAGATGCTCAAGTTTTGCGGCGAGTTGACGAGTGAAATGCGATGCGTGCGAAGAACTGGCTGAAGCGAAGATGAAGATTCGCGAGGGCGAAGGCTCAATGGTGTGGAGGCGGGGCGACGCTGTGTGCGTGTTGAGCGAACGATCGTCGAAGGGACCACAGCGGTGGAGTCACCGCTTAAGGTGTAGCCGGTTTTGCCTGATTTGCACAGAATCAGCTATACTCAGTACTTGCCCGCAAGGCAGTGATTCCCTTATCAGGACAGTTCGATGCCCAAGCGTACCTTCCAACCCAACCGCCGTCACCGCTCGAAGACGCACGGCTTCCGTTCCCGTATGAAGACCAAGGCGGGCGCGGCTGTGCTGTCTCGCCGTCGTGCCAAGGGACGGCACCGTGTCTCCGTGTCGCCGGGCTTCCGCGACTAACCGAAGCTCTATCGCGTCCTCTGGCTTCGCGCCGGCAGGACGCGAGCCAGGCAAGACCCCTACCGCAGTGCCTCTTTCCACTGCCGCTCCGTTGTCAGCGAAACCGCTACCTGCGAATTCAGCCATCGCGCCCGATGGCCGCGGCATGACTGACGATGCGGGCAGATCGCACACGCGCGACTGGCGCCTGCACAAGCATGCTGACTACCAGCGCGTGTACCAGGCGAGCCGGAAGCAGTTCTCGACATTGTTGACCTATTTTGTTGCGCCGCAATCCGCGGAGAGCACAGGCGACGGGCCGCGCGTGGGAATAACCACGGGCAAGGTCCTGGGCAAGGCAGTGGAGCGTAACCGCATCAAGCGGCGGATGCGGACGGCGATTGTGGGCAATCTGGACGCGCTGCATGCCGCCGTGGACGTGGTGCTGCACCCGAAGCGCAGTGTGCTGGCCGCGGAGTGGCCTGCACTGCGGAACGAAGTGCGGCGCATCTTCGTAAAGATTGAAGAGAGCCAGACGCGCAGCGTGCCGGAGCGTAAGGCATGACGCGAGGGATATTGTGGCTTTATAAGCGCGGCGTGTCGCCGGTGCTCCATGCCGCGGTTGGAATGACCGGCGCGTGCCGCTTCCAGCCCACGTGCTCGGAGTACGCAGCGCTGGCGGTTGCGACCCATGGTCCGGTGCGCGGCAGCTGGCTGGCCGTACTGCGGGTGCTGCGGTGCCAGCCGTTATGCCGGGGCGGATTTGATCCGGTGCCGGGTACCGGCTACGACGGCGCGGAGGCGGAAGATCGAGCTGGGCACGCGCGGAGCCATCGAGGCAAAAAAGACCCTGTGAGAACCAGGACCCTGTGACCTGATGCATTTACCATGAAGTGAGAGGCGGCGCCTCTGGCGGGAAGGGCCTGAGCTGGCTGATTCCCTTTTTGCGCGCCCTCAACCGATTTTTCCGATCCATAAGAGAAAGAGCGAGCAGAGAGAGTTTCCTTGGCAGAGATACGCAATCCCAATCAACAGGGCGGTGGCGGCAAGCAGCAGGACTCCCGCTCGTTCCTGATCTTCGCGCTGGTATTCCTGGTGATGCTGCTGGCGCTGCAGTACTTCCGGCCAAAGAAACCCGAACCGCAGCCGGCGGAACAGAAGCAGCAACAGAGTGCGGCTGCGACTCCGGCGCCCCTAGCGGCTGACACAGGCACCCATCCCGATGACTCCGGCGCGAAGGTTGGCGCGGCGGCAGGGGCTTCCGTTGCCGCAGCCGCCGAGCAGACGACCACGGTCGAAAACGAGAACTACCGCATCGTCTTCACCAACCGCGGCGCCCAGGTGAACAGCTGGGTGCTGAAGCGGTATGAAGACGATAACGGCAAGCCGCTGGACCTGGTGAACCCGGAGACGGCAGCGAAGTACGGGTATCCGCTATCGCTTTACAGCTATGACTCGGGGATGCGGCAGCGGCTCGCCACGGCGCTCTATGTACCTTCGGCGACAGGAAACCTCACCGCCCCAGGCGAGTTGAGCTTCGATTACGCGAGCGGCGGCCTGGTGGTGAAGAAGACCTTCCGCTTCGACGCGAGTTATGTCATTCACATCACCGCATCGGTGACAAATAACGGAAGCCCTCTGCCCACGCTGATTGCTTGGCCGGCGGGCATCGGCGATCAAAACACACTCGCTTCCTATTCCAAGGCGCAGCTCGATATCTCGCAGAACGGCAAGTTCGCGAAGACCGATCCGAAGAAAGTGAGCGGCGGCGCGACACTGAACGGCCCGTTTGACTACGCCGGTATCAGCGATCTGTATTTTGGCGCGATCTTCCTGCCGGACCAGCCGGAACAGGCCTCGGTGGTCTCGCTGAACAACGCGTGGAGCATCCCGAAGGATCCGAAGCAGCCCAAGGGAGCGACGGAATCCGTGCCGCTGCTGGGTGCTGCGGTCGGGTCGATGAGCGCGCCGGCGTCGCTGAGCGTCTTCGCAGGCCCGAAGGTGATCTCCGTGCTTAGCAGTGTGAAGGCGATGTCGGCCAACGGAACGGCGACCGGGCCGAACCTTGAGCCGATCCTGAACTTCGGCTGGTTCGGCTGGATCGCGAAGCCACTTTTTGTGGCGCTGCGCTTTACCCACGACCACATCGTGGCGAACTGGGGCTGGTCGATCCTGATCCTGACCCTGGTGATCAACCTGTTGATGCTGCCGACGCGCATCACGATGATGAAGTCCGCGCTGAAGATGCAACGCATTCAGCCGGAGATGCAGCAGATCAAGGAAAAGTACAAGAAGTACAAGGCCACCGATCCGCGCCGCCAGGACATGAACAAGGAGATCATGGACCTGCAGCGGCGCGAAGGCGTGAACATGTTCGGCGGCTGCCTGCCCATGCTGATCCAGTATCCGCTGCTGTACGGCTTCTACGAGATGCTGATGAACGTGATCGAACTCAGACATGCGCACTGGTTCTGGCTGCATGACCTGGCCGCGCCGGATGCGCTGCACATCCTGCCGATCTTCGTCATTCTCACTATGTTCACCACCTCGTATCTTTCGCCCTCACCGGGCGTGGATCCGGCGCAGCAGAAGATGATGGCGTTCATGATGCCGCTGATGTTCGGCTTCATCATGTTGAATATCGGATCGGGCGTGGCACTTTACTGGGCGGCCGGCAACCTGATCACTACCGTGGTGCAGGTCATCATGAACCGGACCGGAATGGGCAAGCAGATGCGGGAGATCGCGGCCAAGCGGGCGGCCAAGCGATTGCCGCGCAGCGGGCGGCGCACTGCATAAACGGCGGCGTCATAAGCAGGCGATGGATATAGGATAGAGAGCTATGCCGATCGAAGATTACCGCGCTGCGGCCACCACAATTTCCGATTTCCTGAAGCTGCTGACCACCACCGGCGGACTACGGCTGAAGTACCGCATCACAGCGGGCGAGGGAGCCGCCGATCCGGATGGCCTCGAAGCACGCGAGATCTACGTGGAGATTGCCGGGCCGGACGCGGCCCTGGTGACCCAGCGCAATGGCGAGTTGCTGCGGGCGCTGGAACATGTTGCGGCCAAGATGGTGCGGCTGGAGCCGGAGGAGCATGACCGTATCTCCTTCGACAGCGGCAACTTCAAGGCGATGCGCGCGCGGGAGATGAAGATGGCGGCCGATGCGGCAGCGGAGCGCGTGCGGCGTAGCGGCGCTCCCTATAGCTTTCAACCGATGAGCTCGCGCGAGCGGCGCATGCTGCACTTGGCCTTCCGCCAGTTCGACGATCTGGAGACGGAGTCGAGCGGCGAGGGGCTACGGCGCTTCGTCGTGGTCTATCGCAAGGGCGACAAGCACGTGCCGCCGGTGGCGGCAGCGCCATCGTTCCAGCGTGGCCGCGGCGGGCGGGATTCGCGCGGCGGCGGGCGAGGTCCGGGGCGTGGGGATGACCGGCGTGGTGGGCGCGGCGGCGACCGACGTGGCCCGCGTGGTCCGCGGCGCTAACTGCGGGACGCTGACTGCAGGCAGACTAAGCTCGATCCCGACATACCGCTGAGGCGCCCCGCATCCGATCGGATTGTGAGCACATGACCGGGAGCACTGCCACCGCGAACGTCACGGAAGATACCATCGTTGCCATTGCCACGCCACCCGGTCGGGGTGGTATCGGCATTGTGCGGCTCTCCGGGCCGGACGCGCAGCGGCTGCTATTGCCACATCTCGAGTTACGATCCGCCCTGCTGCCGGGTCGCGCCCGCTACTGCGCGATCCTTGATTCCAGAGTAGGGGACAGCGGAGCGCGGCTGGATGAGGGCGTGGTGACTTACTTTGCCGCGCCGAATTCGTACACGGGCGAGGATGTGCTGGAGATTGCGGCGCATGGATCGCCGGTGATCCTGGACCTGCTGGTGCGGCGGGCGCTCGAAGCTGGCGCGCGGCTGGCGCGGCCCGGGGAGTTTACCGAACGCGCCTTTCTGCATGGGCGCATCGACCTGACGCAGGCGGAGGCGGTGCGCGACCTGATTGCGGCGGAGACGCTTTACCAGGCGCGCATAGCCGCGGAGCAGTTAGGGGGTGCGCTGAGCCGGCGAGTGGCTCCCGTGAAGGAGCAGCTGGTCGCGCTGGTGACGCTGCTCGAGGCGGGCATCGACTTTGCAGAAGACGACATCGACGTGACGCCGGATGCGGAGATTCTGCGGCGGCTGGATGCGCTGGATGCGGCGCTCGCGCCGATTGCGGCGAGCTTTCGCGAGGGCCGGCTGGTGCACAACGGCCTGACGATGGCGATCGTGGGCCAGCCGAACGCGGGCAAGTCATCGCTGTTCAACCGGCTGGTGGAGCGCGAGCGTGCGATTGTGACGGCCACACCAGGCACGACGCGTGACCTGGTGACGGAGCGCATCTCTCTGGGCGGAATCCCGGTGGAGCTGGTGGACACGGCGGGACTGCGCGAGACCGAGGATGAAGCGGAGTCGCATGGCATTGCGCGCACCGAAAGCGCGATGGCAGATGCGGACCTGGTGCTGCTGCTGTTGGATGCGACGGCAACGGTAGACACCGACGGCATAGCGCGGCTGCCCGAGGCGGATGTGCGACTGCTCGAGTCGCTCGAGGGACGGTCGCCAATCGTTGTGCTGAACAAAATCGATCTCGCGCGTCCGGGTGATGTGAATGGCATCTTGAGTGAGGTGGCGGAGGTTTCCGCGCTGACCGGCGAGGGTGTGGCGGCGCTGCGCGCGCGACTGCTGGAGCGGGTGCGAGGTTCTGCGAATGATGCAGAGGGCGGCATGCTGACCAGCCTGCGGCACTACGAGGCGCTTGCGGGATGTACGGAGGCGCTGGGGCGCGCGCGGGTTGCGCTGGCCGGACAGGTGCCGCACGAGATGCTGCTGCTGGACCTATACGCGGCGTTGCAGCAGCTCGATCAGCTCACTGGAGCTACAACGGCGGACGATATTTTGAACCGGATCTTCTCGAGTTTTTGTATAGGCAAGTGATGATGTGTCCCGGGCCTTTCGTCAAAGAGGCAGACCGTGCAGTGATCCTTGAAGGGCACTGCTGATGATCCCGAATCTAGAACTCCAGGCGAAGTGCCACTTGCCCGGTGCGATTTCCGGCATTCTCCGCTGTCTGTGGCGCACTCAAAACTCCGAAGGTTGAGGCATTGTCGATCTGCGTCGCAGGTGGCGCGAAATTTGTGTGGTTCAGGACGTTGGTGAAGGTGGACTCGAAGCGCAACTTCGCCTGCTCGGTGATCGCGAAGTTCTTTGCGAGTCCAAGCGAGACCGTAGCGGTACCCGGTCCTTGAAGAATGCCTACCCCTGCATTCCCGAAGCGGCCGGCGCCGGCAGGCGTGGGAGCAAATGCTGCCAGGTTGAAGTACTGTCCGTGCCCTCGACCGGCGCCGTATGCTTTCGAGATCTCATCCGGCCGTAGCGTCGCGCCCCGGTTCACGACATTCGTATTCGACTGGTCGAACGAGCCGCTGATACTTGGCGTGAGCCAGGGGCCAGTCTCCAACAAAGTGATGTTTGTGAGGTCCCAACCGCCGATTACCAGATCCATCACACGATTGTCGTTCAGGAACTGGCGACCGCGTCCCAGGGGCAGTTGATAAATACTCGTCAGCAGGAAACGGTCGTGCCGTGTCCCCTCTACATTTCCGTAGTTGTTGCGAAGGTTGAACCGGTCTGCAACTGGGACGCCGTAGTTGACTTCGCCTGCGAATGCGCTAGGCGCATCTCCCTGATTGTTCGCCAGGTTTTTCGCCAGCGTATAGTTGCCCTCGAAATAGAGACCGTGGCTCAACCGGTGTGTCGCATCCACTTCGAGCGCCTGATAGTTTTGAGTGCCTGCGTTGAAGGTGCTGTAAAGCGAAAACCAGTTTGTGTAAGGAGCTCGAGGATCGACGTACGGGCTAGCGGCGGTAGTGCTGTATGGAGTCGTGCTGGCTGGGATCTGGTTCAAATCCTCCGTTATGTTCAGTCGATCGGTGTGCATGCCAACGTAGCTGACGCGCAGTGTCGTATCGGCTTGAAGTTGACGCTCCACAGTCAGGTTCCATTGCGCGGACTGAGGATCTCTGTAGTTAGGATCGACGCCCTGATCCAGGCCCCCGCCTCCATATTGCACACCGACGGTTGGCGGAGCCGTGTTCGGAAACTGAATCAACGGATGGGTCCCGGTTGCATCGGTCACGCTGCTGTTCGTATAGGTGTGCAGGTTGGACGTTGGGTTGCCGCTGTTGTTGAAGGAGAGCGGCCCCAGATTCGTCATCGTGAAGAGACCAAAGCCGCCGCGCACTACGGTCTTGGTGTCATTGAAGGGACGGTACGCGAAGGAGACGCGCGGCTGCCAGTTGCCAAAATAGGTGTTGCGAAGACCTTGCGGCAGATGATCCTGACTCGCGGTGAGGTAGCGTGTACAAGGCAACTGAGTCTGATTCAGATTGCACGCATTGAAGGACTGCTGGAAGGCCAGGTTGGACTGCTGCAGATTCAAACGGCTGAGAGCTGCGGACAGCTCGTCCGGAACCACGATAGCATTGTTCTTCTGGTCAAAGTTTGCGAGGTTGCCATCGTCTTCGTGAAAGCTCGGCAGAATCTGCCAGC
>Ga0210396_10001234_pt1 | contig 28648 bp, 28 predicted proteins | sample IncBWH17OmetaG_FD_155466 | JGI IMG/M metagenome (GOLD analysis project Ga0210396, IMG submission 155466) | Forest soil microbial communities from Barre Woods Harvard Forest LTER site, Petersham, Massachusetts, United States - Inc-BW-H-17-O ...
GTGCATGCGCTGTACCTGCTCGGACCATTCCCAGCGTTGATCGTCGAAGTAGAAGCGAAACGCTCCGACGCGCGTTTCCGACGCGACCCCAACCTCGTCGAACACATCGGTCAAGGCGTGTGCCCTGTGAAGCTCACTCGCAATTCGGGCTGAAGTGCCTGGTGGGGACGCGCTGAACGGTGGAACCATCTAGCTCACCTCCTGACGATTACCCCTACCAAACAGCAGGGACAATCTGGCGCTGGATACCGGATAATCCTCGCTCGAAACGATGATAATCTATATCAAAGACAACAGATTTTTGTATAGCACTGCTGCTAACTCTTGTGCAAGAGGCCGATCACATGTTTTCCTTGACGTGCCACATTTTTTCGTTTCCGGCTGACAAGCTCTGAAGCAAGAAAGGCCAATCGCAGCGATGACCGATGACGACCACAAGCCGGGGAGCCCCCCGACTTCCGATCGTGGCGTGTATGGCATCTCGGTGGCTGCCGAACTGTCCGGCATCAAGGAACAATCGCTTCGTCTGTATGAACGTGAAGGCTTGTTGACCCCGGCACGCAGCGAGGGTGGCACCCGCCGCTACAGCGCCGACGATCTGGCGCGCCTACAGCGCATCAGCCAGCTTGTCGCCGCCGGGGTCAACCTCACCGGCATCGCGCGCATCCTTGAGCTAGAGGACCGCAACGACGACCTCGACGACCGCAACGTCGTCCTAGAAGAGGACAACGCTTCGTTGCGCCTGGCCGAAACCCGCCGCAAATCAAGAAAACGACGACCGGCCTCACCGACCGGGCACCAGTCCGCGTCTGAATAGTTGATCGGGCCGCCCCCGCTCTCCTCGGGGGCGGCCCGTGACAATGCGACCGAGAACAGCTGACAGGAAGTTCTCAAGGAAACGCGCCGCTGAGCAGGATTTGATGCGGGTAATACTCCGGCATGAAAAACATCGCACGTGTCGCAGCATCGACAGTCGTAATGACCGCCGGTTTAGGTCTCGCAGGTTTGGGGGCGGCTGCCGTCGCCCAGGCCCAACCCGCGCCGTTCCCGGATTATCACTGGTGCCCCGGCCAGTGGTGGGATCCAGGCTGGGGCGGCAACTGGGACCAGGGCCGCTGCCACGACGACCACTGGTACGACGGTGAAGCCCGCGACCAGGGCCACTGGCACAATGGCCCCTGGGACCAAAACTGGCACTGAGGTCATGTAAGCGGGATCCGGTGACCTACTTTCCGCGCATGCGAGACATCGAGACTATCGACCGCGAGCTGCGATCGGTGGCTGCTGTTCGCCGTGCGGCTCGGGAGCGGGGCGGGCCGCTTTCGTTGATAGACGTGGTGGATGCGCTCCTCGACGAGCGTTTGCGAGCGCGCTGACCGAGTGGGCTACAACCCTACGGGAAACCACGCGCAAATCCGCGTCTGGATAGTTGATCGGGCCGTCCCTGCTCCGGGGCGGCTTTAGTCAGACAAGGCGCGCTTTCCCGCGACGTCGCTGCATTGGTCAAACGGCTGAAGCGACCGGAAACAAAGCTGAACATATTCACTGAAAAGGAGGTCCGGCGGCTAGTAAAGCACGTCGAGAACGATCGTCTCGGCCACGCATGGCATCTCGCCCTGGCCGGTCTGCGGCGCGGTGAGATCAGCGGCCTGGAGTGGTCTGATGTGAAGCTCGATGATGACTGCGACGGCGGAGCGTTGACCATTGCGCATGACCGAGTGTCAGTCGGCGGGAAAGTCCATGACACAAGTCCAAAGACGGAGCGGTCCGCGCGGACACTTCCGCTTACGCCAGCGCTGGCGAAGGCGCTCAAGCGAGCGAAAGCGCTACAGGCCGCTGAGCGGCTGCGGCTCGGACCTCACTACCTCGGCCAGGGGAAGCACGTCGTTGTCGACGACGCTGGGCGCCCATATCACCCCGATACGCTCAGCGACTTCTGGCGGGAACTCTGCATCGCGGCCAAGGTGAGGCAGATTCGGCTACACGACGCACGACATTCCTGCGCCAGCATCATGCACGCGCAGGCCGTGCCCATGGCAGTCATCTCTCCGCATGGCTCGGGCACGCCGATCCGGCGTTCACCATGCGGACCTACGTTGCACGACGAGAACGACGCGCTGAAGACGGCTGCGGCCACTTGGCAGAAGGTTGTGACACCGTCGTGACACGGAGCCACCTTCGAACATCCTTGCGCCAGCCGGTGCTGAAGGTATGCGCAGGTAGCGACCTACTTGTAGTGGAGCCTCCTGTCAGGATTGAACTGACGACCGCTCGCTTACAAGGCGAGTGCTCTACCACTGAGCTAAGGAGGCCGGATTAACCGGGTGCAAGCCTAACCGGTCACTCGTCGGCGTCGATGACTCGTTGCGAGCGCACCGGCGGTGACGATGAGCGCCGTGGTGAACGCCGCGGCAGCAGCGGGATGCGCTCGGCGATGTTGCTCAGCGGGTTGACCACCATGGTGAGCGCCGAGACGGCGTCTTGCAGGGTGGCGATGGCGGGCTCCAGCGCCTCCATCCCGGGCGCCAGCCGAGCCAGGGTGTCGGCGAGGTCGGTGAGCCGTTCGAGTGGTCCGTCCTTCGACGTCAGCTTGTCAATCAGGCCGTCCTCGGCGAGCAGCCGCTCGGCCACCCCATCTTCGGCCAGCAATCGTTCGATCATCCCGTCCTCGGCGAGCAGCCGATCGGCCAGCCCGCCCGGCTGCAGCGCGCGCTGCAACCCGCCGCCCTCCTGGGTTAGGCGGTCGAGCAAACCGCCGGGCGCTGTCACCAGGTCGACCAACCCGCCCGGACGCAGCAGGCGGTCCATCGGCCCGTCGGGCGCGATCGCGCGTCCCAGCGGCGCATCGTCATCCAACAGCTTGGCCAACCGGTTGGCGCGCGCCAGCGCATCGTCGATCCCCAGCATGTTGGCCATTGCGTTCGAGCCGCTGCCGCCATCGCCCAGCGCCTGCTTCGCCACGCCGAGGCCCGCGGTTGCGAGGTTCAAGCTCGCCTCGGTGGCGGCAATCCCGATTCGCGCGGGAGCAGTCGCGAAAGCCACGATGCTTTTGCCGACATTCATGCTGCGAGTGTATTCACGCCGCGCTCAGAGGTTCCGCGTGCGTCCAAGCGGATGCAGCGATTCCTGGCAGACTACTATCAGACGATTGGCAACGAGCTCTCAGCAACTACACAATGACCCTGAAGGTAGCGTTAAAAGAATGTGGGAGGGAATTGACCTCATGACAGCGGCAACCCCAACCGAAACCAAACCGGAAGCTCGGGTCCTCGTCGTCGACGACGAGGCCAACATCGTCGAACTGCTCTCGGTGAGTCTCAAGTTCCAGGGCTTTGAGGTCCAGACCGCGACCAACGGAGCAGCGGCGCTGGACCGGGCCCGTGAAGCTCGACCGGACGCGGTGATCCTCGACGTGATGATGCCCGGAATGGACGGCTTCGGGGTGCTGCGCCGGCTGCGTGCTGACGGGATCGATGCCCCGGCGCTGTTCCTGACCGCACGCGACTCGCTGCAGGACAAGATCGCCGGCCTGACCCTAGGTGGCGACGACTACGTGACAAAGCCTTTCAGCCTGGAGGAGGTGGTCGCCCGGCTGCGGGTCATCCTGCGACGCGCCGGGAAGGGCGGCGCGGAACCTCGCAGTGCCCGACTGACGTTCGCCGACATCGAACTCGACGAGGAGACCCACGAGGTGTGGAAGGCCGGCGAGCCGGTGTCGTTGTCACCGACCGAGTTCACCCTGCTGCGCTATTTTGTGATCAACGCCGGCACAGTGCTCAGCAAACCGAAAATCCTCGACCACGTCTGGCGCTACGACTTCGGCGGCGACGTGAATGTCGTGGAGTCCTACGTGTCGTATCTGCGCCGCAAAATCGACACCGGGGAGAAGCGGCTGCTGCACACGTTGCGCGGCGTGGGTTATGTGTTGCGGGAGCCGCGTTGAGCGCGTTCCCAGTTACTCGGTGAGGTAGGCGAGCGAAGAGTACGGGTATGGCCGAACAGCGTCGACGTGGATTGCCAATGCGGATTGGCCTGGTGGCCGCCACCTTGGTGCTGGTGGCGTGCGGCCTGGTGACCTCGGGGATCGCGGTTACGTCAATCCTGCGGCACAGCCTGATCAGCCGTATCGACTCGACGCTGCTCGAGGCATCCCGCAGCTGGGCGCAGGCGCCGCGCAGGCAGTCAGCGCCACCCTACGAGGGCCCAGACCCGGGCCGTCCGCCGTCGAAATTCTACGTGCGCGGTATCGGCTCTGACGGCACTGCCTTCACGGCCATCAACGACCGCAACGCCGAACCGGCCTTACCGCCCAACAATGACGTGGGTCCCAATCCGGTGACGCTTCCCTCGGTCAACGGCTCTGACATTCTGTGGCGCGCCGTGTCGGTGCGCGGGCCACACGGGCTGACCACGGTCGCGGTCGATCTGTCAGATGTCCAGCACACGGTCCGGTCGCTGGTCTGGTTGCAGTTCGGCATCGGGGTGGCGGTGCTGGCTGTGGTCGGGATCGCCAGCTTTGCTGTGGTGCAGCGCAGCCTGCGACCGCTGTCGGAAGTCGAGCAAACCGCTGCGGCAATCGCGGCGGGCCAGTTGGATCGCCGGGTTCCGGAACGTGACCCCCGAACAGAGGTGGGCCGACTTTCCTTGGCGCTCAACGGAATGCTCACCCAGATTCAGCAAGCGGTGGCGTCCTCGGTGTCTTCGGCCGAGAAGGCCCGGGGTTCGGAGGATCGGATGCGACGGTTCATCACCGACGCCAGCCACGAATTGCGCACACCGCTGACGACCATTCGCGGCTTCGCAGAGTTGTATCGGCAGGGCGCCGCCCGCGACGTGGCCATGCTGCTGTCGCGGATCGAAAGTGAAGCAAGCCGGATGGGCTTGCTGGTGGACGATTTGCTGCTGCTGGCCCGGCTGGACGTACAACGACCGCTCGAACAGCATCGATTAGATTTGCTGGCGCTGGCCAGCGACGCCGTGCATGACGCGCAGGCGATCGACCCCGAGCGCACCATCGCGATGGAAGTCCTCGACGGTCCCGGCACCCCGGAGGTGCTCGGTGATGAGCCCCGGATACGCCAGGTTCTGAGCAACCTCGTTGCGAATGCTTTACAGCACACCCCGACAAGTGCGGCCGTCACCGTGCGGGTCGGCACCGATGGCGACGACGCGGTGCTTGAAGTGGCTGACAAGGGTCCCGGCATGGGTCAAGAGGATGCGTCGAGGGTGTTCGAGCGGTTCTATCGCACCGACTCATCCCGGGCGCGGGCCAGCGGCGGTATCGGACTCGGGCTGTCGATCGTCGACTCCTTGGTGCACGCCCACGGCGGACTTGTCACCGTGACAACCGCACCAGGGGAGGGTTGCTGCTTCCGGGTCACACTGCCGCGCGTCAGCGACATGCCCGTGCCCGAGCCGGTTCACGCAAGTTGAGCCAGCGCCGCCTTGATCTTGGCTTGCGCCTCGTCGAGGGATTTCGGTGACGGGTTGCGGTCGACGTTGGCAAAGCCGAAGTCGCTCAGGCTGCGGGTCGGAAAGACATGCACGTGGAGATGGGGCACTTCCAGCCCGGCGATGATCATCCCGGCACGCTCGGTTCTGAATGCCTTGCACACCGCCTTCCCGATCAGCTGGCTCACCCCCATGATTTGGCTGAATACCGCAGGTTCCACGCTTTGCCACTGGTCGATCTCCGCGCGCTGCACCACCAGGGTGTGGCCTTGCGTCATCGGCTCGATCGTCAGGAACGCGACGACGTCGTCGTCCTCGTAGACGAAGCGACCGGGTAGTTCACGGTTGATGATCTTGGTGAAGATCGACGCCATGCCTAAAGCATATGTGCGTCGAAATTGCCGGCATGGCCCTGACGGCAAATCTCGGCGAAGCGAAATCGTTAGCGCTGCGAGGCCATGTCGTTCTACGAACCCGCCACAATCCACGATGACCCAATTCACGGGAGGGGTCTCACGTGCGCCTTCCTGCTGCACTGTTGGCAGTACTGATCGCGTGCGCTGCGACCCTATTGCCCACGCACGCGAGGGCGGCGGCCGCGTTCGGGCCGTTGGCGGCGCCCAACCCATTCATGGCGCCGCGGGGCCTCGCGTCCCTGCACAACGACGCTGAATCATCGGATGCGGGGCCGCTTCCCGGGCCCGGCGACCATCCGGCCGCGATCTTCGCATACCCGCTGTTGGCGGCCTGCCCGACGATCATGCAGGGCACCGACACCCTGGTGCTGGCCCTCTGCACCACCGACGTCAATCAGACGCCGGCCATCTACCTGATCGATCCCAGCGGCATCGCCCCGCGCGTCGTCCCGCTAGCCAGCGTGAAGGTAGCCAAGGGCAGCCTGCTCGGCGGTGTCTACGCCTACCTGGACAACGAGAACCGAGTGGTGATGATCGACGGAAGCAACCACCTGCTGCGCATCACCCATGGCAAGGACGGGCCGCTGGGGCGTTGGAAACTGACCGTCACCGAGTCCACCGACCTGTCCAGCGTGATACCGTCCGGCGACAGCTCCATCGGCCTGGTCCCCGACTATGCGGGCAACGTCTGGTTCGCTACCGGCAACGGCGTGGTGGGGGTGGTCAAGCTGGGCGGCGGCGTCGCCAGCCTGCAGCTGCCCGCGGGTGAGCAAATAGCGAACAGCATCTCGTCGGCACCAAGCGGTCGCGTCGCGGTCGCCACCACGTTTGCCCTCTACGAACTCAACCTCGACGGCGCCGGCAACCCGCAAATCCTTTGGCGCGCAGCCTATGACCGCGGCCCCGGCCGCAAGCCCGGACAACTGAGCTGGGGCACCGGCTCCACCCCCGTCTATTTCGGCCCGATCACCGGGGCCGATTATCTGACCATCGTCGACAACGCCAGCCCTCAGGTGCACGTGCTGGTCTACCAGTCCGGCACGGGCCAATTGATATGCGAGCAAACGGTTTTGACCGAGGGCGGGCCAGGCAGCGAGAACGCACCGATCGGCATCGGGAACTCGGTGTTCGTTACCAGCACCTACGGCTACCCGTACCCGACGGTTCCGGCGGGCGCCCCTCCGGCCATGCCGCCGACGGCGCCGTTCGTCGGCGGGATGACCAGGGTCGACGTCGATAGCCCCGGCTGTCATACCGTGTGGGAGAACAAGGTTCGCAGCGCGGCGTTGCCGCACCTGTCCATCGCGGACAGCCTGATCTACACCATCACCAGGATCGGACCCGACAAAACCACACCGCTGGACCTCTTCGCCTACGGCGTCGTCGACCCCAACTCGGGGGGACTCTTGCTGCGGCAACCGAAATCGGCGACCATCCTCAGCGACCCGCTCGAAACCCCCACCATGGTCCTGATGGACAACAAGATCATGCAGGGCAACATCACCGGGCTCGGGCGTATCGGCCTGGGTCTATGACTCGGCTGATTCCTCTTTGCCGAATTTCATGACGTCGAGGTTCCAATACCCGCGCATGTTGGTGATCAGCCCGGCGTCATTGACGCGATAGGTGAACACCCCGCGGACCTCGCTGGTGAAACCACCCTCAAACTTGAACTGCAGCACCAGGATATGAGCGATCTCGTTGGGCGAGCTCGACGGGAAGGTCTCCTCGCAGGTGATGGTCAGCCGAATGGGCGCGATGTTCTTGTCGAAGAAGGCGCCGGCGGCCTCCTTTCCCTTGACACCGTCACCATCGGGGTTGGTGACCGACTTGCCGATCGGGTCCTCGATGACGACGTCGTCGGCCATCAGCGCCAGCCAGCCGTCCCGGTCGTGGGCTTGCGAGCATCGCCACGACGACTGCGACGCGGTCAGTGCCGGGGTGTGGACTGTTTGGGTCATGCCATCTCTCATGTGTTCTGCCGAAAGCTGGTCACCCAGGACCGCGCGCCTCGTAACCGATCGGCTTACCGATCAGCGTCGGTGTACCGGATGACGCCGCGAATGTTCTTGCCGTCCAGCATGTCCTGGTAACCCTCGTTGATCTGCTCAAGCGTGTACTGAGTGGTGACCATGTCGTCGAGGTTGAGCTTGCCGGCCTTGTACATCGCCAACAGTTGTGGGATGTCGTACTGCGGATTGCCGCCGCCGAAGATGGTGCCCTGCAGGTTCTTTTGCATGAGGGTCAACAACGCGAGGTTCAGGGTCACCTCGGTGTCCAGCATGCTGCCGATGGCGGTCAGCACGCAGGTGCCGCCCTTGGCGGTGATGTTCATGTAGCTGTCGACGTCGGCGCCCTTGAGCTCGCCGACGGTGACCACCACCTTGTGGGCCATCAGACCGTAGGTGACTTCGGCGATGCCCATCAGTGCGGCGTTGATGTCGGGGTAGACGTGGGTGGCGCCGAATTTCAGGGCCTGATCGCGCTTCCATTCCGACGGGTCGATCGCGAAGATATAGCGGGCGCCGGCGTTGGCGGCACCCTGCAGCGCCGACATGCCGACGCCGCCGACACCGACGATGGCGACGTCGTTACCCGGCCGGATGTCGGCGGTGCGGACCGCGGAACCGTAGCCGGTGGTGACGCCGCAGCCGACCAGGCAGGCGACCTCGAACGGGATCGAGGGGTCGATCTTCACTACCGAGCTGCGGTGCACCACCATGTACGGCGCGAACGTGCCCAGCAGCGTCATCGGAAAGACGTGCTGGCCGCGGGCCTGGATGCGGAACGTGCCGTCGCTTAGCGCAGCGCCGCCCAGCAGTCCGGCGCCCAGATCGCACAGGTTGCGCATGCCCGCCTGACATGTCTGACAAGTCCCGCAGGACGGGATGAACGACAAGACCACATGGTCGCCCGGGGCGATATCTTCCACGCCAGGTCCGACTTCGGTGACAATGCCCGCGCCCTCGTGCCCACCGAGCACAGGGAAGCCCGCCATTGGGATCCCGCCGGTGACCAGGTGATGATCGGAGTGGCACATGCCCGCCGCTTCCATCTGGATCTTGACCTCGTCCTTAACGGGGTCGCCGATTTCGATCTCCTCGATGGACCACGGCTGGTTGAACTCCCAGATCAGTGCGCCTTTTGTCTTCACGTTGGACCTGACCCCATTTCACCTTTGAAATATGAGAACTGCCTGACCCCATCATGCCTGGCAGCGATGGTGGCGAGTGCCACAGGGCACTGCTGTCGCGTCAGCATAGCGCGTGCGACAAAACAAGTGCTTGGTTGGCTGGGTCCGACCGACTCACCAGATTGGAACCGGTGCCTTTCCGAGCGGGTAATAGCCGGGCAGCTTCTCGCCGGCGAGGCTGCGCTCAATGCGCTTCTGCATGCCTTTGGATAGCTTGCCGGCCTTCATGAGGTCCAGGTACAGCGCCTGAACGTGACCGAAGTCGAAGAAGTCTCGTTGCCACTCGATGAGCTTGTCCGCGTTGAGCCGGAACCAGCTGCCGCCGATCCCGTAGATCTCCTGCTGGCCGCCGTCCCCGTCCCTAACGATCTGTTTCCAGAAACCGACGATCTCACCCTGCTGGTCGTCGATGATCACCTTCTGATACGGGTACTGCCAGTTCTCGAGACCCTCCATTTCCAGGCCGAGCGCGACGTCGCGGATCTCGTCGATCCCGACGCACATCACGTCTTCCTTGGGTCCGATGTTCCAGCCATACGTTGCCTCGGGGGCGTAGAAGTCCGCCAGCGGCTTCCAGTCGCCCGCCTTTTCGCAGTCCTTATTGGCCTGAAGCCAGGACTGCACCCACTCGTCGAGCTCTGATCGCGTGAAGGACGCCTTGGATGACATTTTCCTCAGTCTTCTTTCTCTTTGATGAATAGTGCTCGGGTAGGACATGATTCGACGGCCCGCTCGACCTCGTCGCGGGCGTCTCCTGGCGGTTCGGAGTCGATGACCTCGACCTTGCCCCGCTTGGGCACGCGGAAGTAGTCCGGTGCCTCCAGTTCGCACATGGCATGGCCCTGGCACAAATCCAGATCCGCTTCGATCCTGAATGAGCCCATGCGCCTTTACTCCTTACGCACTGCGTTTCCGGTAGCGCGCTCTGGCCGGCCGGGCCAGCTGCACGACCATCTTGGAATGGTCGTTGTGGTAGCTGTCGGCGGGCTGGGCCATCTCGAACTCATACTCGCGCAACAGGACCGAGAAGATCGCTTTGATCTGCATGGTCGCGAACGCGGCCCCTACACAACGGTGTCGGCCCGCGCCGAAGGGGATCCAGGTCCACCGGTTGGCGACGTCTGCCTGCTCGGGCTTGTTGTAGCGGTCAGGGTTGAACGTGTCGGGGTCGGGAAAGTCTTCGGGAATTCGGTTCGAGATCGCCGGCGAGGCCGCGACGAAGTCACCGTTGTGGATGGGAAAGCCCTCGACCTCGAACTCGCCCTTGGCTACCCGCATCAGGATGATTAGCGGCGGATGCAGTCGCAGCGTCTCTTTGACCACGTTGTCCAACTTCGGAATCTGGCGCAGCGCATGGAAACTCACCTCCTGGCCGTCGGCGTAGAGCTCCTCGAGTTCGGCGAGCACTTCGGCGTAGACCTCGGGGTGGCGGATGAGCTCGATCATCGTCCAGGCCGACGTCCCGGAACTGGTGTGGTGCCCGGCGAACATCAGCGAGATGAACATCCCGGTGACCTCGTCGGCGGAGAACCGTGGATTGGCCTCATCGTCGCGGATCGATACCAGCACATCGAGCATGTCGCGGTCGCCCTTGTCCTTGGGCGGGTTGGCGATTCGCTGGCTCATGATGTCCTGCACCAGCGCCACCAGATCCTTGCGGGCCTGGTCGCGGCGCTGGAAGCTCTCGATCGGCAGGTACGGGTCGACGTAGCACAGCGGGTCGGTGCCGCGCTCCAACTCGTGGTAGTAATGCGCGAAACGGGAATCCAGCTGGTTGCGGAATTTCAGGCCGATGAGGCAGGCCGTCGAGGTGTAAATGGTCAACTCGGCGAAGAAGTCGAGGAGGTCGATCTCGCCTTCGTCGCCCCAGTTGGCGACCATCCGCTTCACTTCGCCTTCGATGGTGGCCGCGTGGCCCTTCATCTGCTCGCCGCGCAGTGCCGAGTTGTGCAGCATCTCCTTGCGTCGCTCCGGGCTGGCATCGAACACCACGCCCTTGCCGAAGATCGGCGTCATGAAGGGGTAGGCCTCGGCCTGGTCGAGATCCTCGTCAGCGGAACGGAAGAAGAACTCGTTCGCGCCGGCGCCGGACAGAAAGATGACGTGCTTGTCCGCCAACTGGAACATGCCCACGTCGCCGCACTCGTCGCGGGTCCGCCGCATCAGGCCGATGGGATCGGTCCGGAATTCCTCGAGATGCCCGTGTTCTTCCTCGCCGCCGGAGACCCGCGGCACGATCGCTGTCGTCATGAATCCAACGCTTTCTCATCAACTTTGAGTTGCTGCCGGTCTTTTGTCGCGGCCAAGGGCGCCTCCGGCTGAAGCTCCATATTGACCACGAAGCCTCCCCTGGGCGTCTCGGCGACGAACGTGATCGCCCGGGCCAGGTCGGATGCCCGCAGAAAGTAGTTGTGGCGCGCCTGACCCCACTTGGCCCAGTCCTCCAGCGCCGGGCCGATCGACTCGACGGGCAGGCTCCAGCCCATTCCGGTCATTGTCGGGCCCGGGTGCACGATCGACGCGCGCACACCAGTGCCCTCGAGTTCCATCTGCAGGTTGGTGACCATCGCCACCAGTCCCGCCTTGGCCGCACCGTAGGCGCCCATGTGCGGACGCTGGCGAAGCGCGACATCGGAACCGACGAAGATCAGGTCCCCGCGCTGACGCTCGATCATGCCTGGAAGCACTGCTGTGGCCAGCCGGTTCGCCCCGATCAGATGGATCTGAACCTGCGATTCGAAAGTCTCGGTGTCGATTTCGTGCAGTTTCCCGAAATAGGTATCGCCCGCGCCGGTGACGAGAACCTCGATGTTGCCGAGCTGCTCGGCGGCCTGGTGGACGAACCCCTTGACCGAGTCGGGGTCGGTGACGTCGAGGTGCAGCGCAATGGCCTCACCCCCGTCGGCGCGGATCTTGTCGACGATCTCCTCGCACTTCTCGACGCGGCGGGCGCCCAGCGCCACCGGAAAGCCATGGGCGGCAAGCTCGACCGCGGTGGCCGCTCCGATGCCCGACGACGCACCGGCGACGATCGCGGGCCTGCGGGCCGGATGTGGTTCGAAGCGTGGCATTTAGCAAACCTCCACGGTGATCGGTAGGTAGGCGAACCCGCGGACGTTGCTGGAGTGCACCCGCACCGAGTTGGCCTCGTCGACCTGGTAGCCGCGGATTCGTTTGAACAGTTCGGTGAGCGCCACCTGAGCCTCCATCCGGGCCAGATGCGCGCCCAGGCAGAAGTGCGCGCCGCTACCGAAACTCAATAATTTTGGCCCGATTTCGCGCCCGATCAGGTAGTCGTCCGGGTTGTCGAACACCCGCTCGTCGCGGTGGGCTGAGCCGGGTAGCAGCAGCAGGACGTCGCCCTCGGGAATGGTGGTGTCGTAGAGGTTGAGCTCTCCGGACACGGTGCGGGCCAAAATCTGGCTGGATGTGTCGTAGCGCAATGTTTCCTCGACCCACAGCGGAATCCGCGACAGGTCGGCGTAGACCGGGGTCAGTTGGTCCGGGTTCTTATGGCCCCAGAACGCCGCGTTGGCAAGGAGTTTGGTGGTGGTCTCGTTGCCGGCGATCACCATCAGGAACATGAACCCGAGGACTTCGTCGTCGGCGAGCCGGTCGCCGTCGATCTCGGCCTCCAGCAGCGCCGAGGTCAGATCCTCCCTCGGGCTCTTGCGGCGCTCGGCGATCATCTGCTGGTAGTAGACGATGAGGTTGATCGACGCCTTGACCGCCGAGGCCGGTACATCGGTGACGCCTTCCTCGCGATGCATGACGCCGTCCGCCCAGGCGCGCACCTGGGCCCGATCCGGCTCGGGGACCCCCATCAGCTCGGAGATGACGTCCATGGGCAGCTTGCCGGCAAACTCGTCGACGTAGTCGACTGTTCCGCCGGCTGCCTTCTCCAGCATGGCGTCGAGGTGCTGGTGAGCGATCTCGGTGATACGCGGCTCGAGTTCGCGAATCCGTCTGGGCGTGAACCCTTTTGACACCAGAGTGCGCAGGCGCAAGTGCCCCGGATCGTCCATCGCCAGAAACGACATGGTCTTGGCGGCATGGGGTCCCCGCGACGCCGGGTCCAGTGAGACGCCGTCGCGGTTGGACAGCGTGGTGCTGTTGCGGAACCCCTGATGCACGTCGCCGTGCCGCGACACGGCCCAGAAGCCCAGTTCCTCGTTGTGGTACAGCGGGGCTTCGTCGCGCAGCCGCCTGTAGTACGGGTACGGATCTTCGTGGAAGTCGTAATCGTAAGGATCAAGGACCAATTCGTGGTCGCCAACGTGCACGGTCATCGCTTGGGGCCCATCTCTTGAGTCTCTCCGGTCTCTCCGGCACCGGCCAGGAGGAGCCGCACCACGTCGGCCAACCGGTCGGCGATCTCGCGATACGTGAACTGCCCGCTGGCGGCCTGCACCAGCGCGCCGAAGAACGCCATCTCGAGGGCGGACACGGTTCCGGGGTGCGCGCCGGGCCCGATGGCCGATGTGATTCGGCGGTGGATCTCCGCACCGATGCGGTCGCGTGCGGCGCGCACCGCAGGGTCGGCGCCGCCACCGAGCAACGCCGTCGTGCACGCAGCGCCGACCTCGGGTTCATCGGCGACCACCAGGGCCAGGTGCCGCAGCGCATTGTCCACCCGGGTGGGCATGGGGTCGTTGACGTCGGTGAAGTAGGGGACCTGCCGGACCAGGTCGAGGTAGACCTCGGCGATCAGGTGGTTCTTTGACGAGAAGTAGGTGTAGGCGGTAGCCGGGGCCACTTTCGCGCGGGCTGCCACGGCACGCACCGTCAACTCGGCGTATGACTTTTCTCGCAGGGTTTCCATGCCGGCGGCGAGCACCTTGCGGAATGTCTCCTCCTGGCGGCGGTTCCGCGGCGCTTGTCCGGTCTGGCGTTCGGCCTGAGTGATCGCAACCAGTGCATCGCTGGACACATGTCCAAACTATCGGATCGACGCGACACGAAGCAAGCCCGGTTAGCAAATACGCAGTTAAACGTGCACCCCGGGGCGGCTATCGAGATCGGCTCTTGCACCCTCGACAACCCGGCGGCTATGGTTCGAGAGGGCAATATCGGACAAGTGTCCACTCGATTGGAGCGAGAGATGGCGTTGTTGGCCGACGGCGTTAGCGCACTGTTCATCGACGGCAAACCGTGCCCCGGTAGCGCGGGCACGTTCCCGACGATCAATCCGGCGACCGAGGAAGTGCTGGGAGTCGCCGCCGACGCTGACGCCGACGACGTGAGCCGCGCCATCGATGCCGCGCGGCGGGCCTTCGACGAGACAGACTGGTCCCGCAACACCGAGCTGCGAGTGGGATGCGTGCGGCAGCTGCGCGATGCAATGCGAGAACACCTCGAAGAGCTGCGCGAGATCACCATCAGCGAGGTCGGCGCGCCGCGGATGCTCACCGCCGGCGCGCAGCTGGAGGGCCCCGTCGGTGACCTGAGCTTCGCGGCCGACACGGCCGAGTCGTACGTGTGGAACCAGGATCTCCGTGAGGCGTCGCCGATGGGAATTCCCACCCGGCGCACCATCGCGCGGGAAGCGGTCGGCGTCGTCGGCGCCATCACCCCGTGGAACTTCCCGCACCAGATCAACCTGGCCAAGCTGGGGCCCGCGCTGGCCGCGGGTAACACCGTGGTGTTAAAGCCCGCGCCGGACACGCCGTGGTGTGCGGCGGTGCTCGGGGAAATCATCGCCGATCACACCGACTTTCCGCCCGGTGTCGTCAACATCGTCACCTCCAGCGACCACGGCCTGGGGGCACTGTTGGCCAAAGACCCTCGGGTAGACATGGTTTCGTTTACCGGCTCGACGGCCACCGGCCGTAGCGTGATGACCGACGCCGCCGCCACGATCAAAAAGGTGTTCTTGGAGCTGGGTGGCAAGTCGGCGTTCGTCGTGCTCGACGACGCCGATCTGGCTGAGGCGTGCTCGGTTTCGGCGTTCACCGCGTCCATGCACGCGGGTCAGGGCTGCGCGATCACGACCCGGCTGCTGGTGCCACGGGCCCGCTACGACGAAGCCGTCTCCATCGCGGCCGGCACCATGGGCTCGATCAAGCCCGGCGATCCCACCCAACCCGGAACCGTTTGCGGGCCGCTGATTTCGGCGCGGCAGCGGGATCGGGTGCAGGGCTATCTCGACCTGGCGATCGCCGAAGGCGGGACGTTCGCGTGCGGCGGCGGCCGGCCGGCGGACAGGAAGGCCGGCTTCTTCATCGAGCCCACCGTGATCGCGGGTCTGAGCAACGACGCCCGGCCCGCCCGGGAGGAGATCTTCGGGCCGGTGCTCACGGTGATTCCGCACGACGGCGACGACCACGCGGTGCGCGTCGCCAACGATTCGCTATACGGCTTGTCGGGCACGGTGTTCGGCGCCGACCCGGGAAGGGCGGCGCGGGTCGCGTCGCGGCTGCGGGTGGGCACCGTCAACGTGAACGGTGGTGTTTGGTATTCCGCCGACGCGCCGTTCGGCGGGTACAAGCAATCCGGCAACGGTCGGGAAATGGGGCTCCTCGGCTTTGAAGAGTACCTGGAAGCCAAACTCATTGCCACGGCAGCAAATTAGCGGAGTCAGAGGAGCAGGGTGTGGGACAGTTCGAAAGTAAGGTAGCCATCGTCACCGGGGCTGCCCGGGGCATCGGGCAGGCATACGCCGAAGCCTTGGCCCGCGAGGGTGCGTCGGTGGTCGTCGCCGACCTCAATCTCGATGGCGCCGAGGGGGTAGCCAAGCAGATCGTCGCCGACGGCGGCGCCGCAATCGCTGTGCCCGTTGACGTTTCCGACGAGGATTCGGCCAAGGCCATGGCCGACCGCGCCGTCGGCGAATTCGGCGGCATCGACTGCCTGGTCAACAACGCCGCGATCTACGGCGACATGAAACTCGACCTGCTGCTGACCGTGCCGCTGGACTACTACAAGAAGTTCATGAGCGTCAACCACGACGGGGCGCTGGTGTGTACCCGTGCGGTGTACAAGAAGATGGCCAAACGGGGCGGCGGCGCGATCGTCAACCAGTCGTCGACCGCGGCATGGCTGTACTCGAACTTCTACGGACTGGCCAAAGTCGGCGTTAATGGGTTGACCCAGCAGCTTTCCCGTGAGCTGGGCGGAATGAAGATCCGGATCAACGCGATCGCGCCCGGGCCGATCGACACCGAGGCCACCAGAACCGTCACCCCGGGCGAGCTCGTCACGGATATGGTCAAGCAGATCCCGCTGTCTAGGATGGGCACGCCCGAGGATCTGGTGGGCATGTGCCTGTTCCTGTTGAGCGATCAGGCCTCCTGGGTGACCGGCCAGATCTTCAACGTCGACGGCGGACAGATCATCCGATCATAGAGGAGTAACGCGTGTCCGAAAATCACGTCAAGCTGGGATATATCGGCCTCGGCAAGATGGGCGCGCCGATGGCTAAGCGCCTGGTCGACTGGCCGGGCGGTCTCATCGTATTCGACATCCGCACCGAGGTGATGACGCCGTTCGCTGAGGACGGCGCACAGCTGGCCGACAGCGTCGCCGACGTCGCGGATGCCGACATCATCAGCATCACCGTCCTCGACGACGAACAGGTGCGCGAGGTGGTCGGCGCATTGGTCCAGAAAGCTAAGCCCGGCACCGTGGTCGCGATTCACTCCACGATCAGCGACACTACTGCGGCCGAGTTGGCTAAAGAGCTTGAACCACAAGGTATTTACATCGTCGATGCCCCTGTCAGCGGTGGTGGACGAGCCGCCAAGAAAGGCGAGCTGGCGACAATGGTTGGTGCCACCGACGAGGCGTTCGCAATAGTCGAGAGGCCGTTCTCGCTGTGGGCTTCCCTTGTGATCCACGCGGGTCGACCGGGCGCCGGAACGCGGATGAAGCTGGCCCGCAACATGTTGCACTACATTTCCTTCGCCGCGGCATGTGAAGCATCGAAGTTGGCCGAAAAGTGCGGCCTAAATCTGCAAGATCTCGGGCAAGTGGTGCGTCACACCGACGCCATCACGGGTGGCGCCGGCTCGATCATGTACCGCGATGACATGAAACCTATTCCACCGGACAGCTTCCTCTATCAGCCGTTCTTGCATGCGCGCATACTGGGCGAGAAGGATCTGAGCTTGGCGCTGACACTAGGCCAGGCGGTATCAGTAGAACTGCCCTTAGCGGAGGTCGCGCTCGAACGGCTGGCGGAGGGCCTCGGCGTGCCGCAGACGGCGTCGACCACGGAGGAGTGAACATGGACGAACTGCGCCGCAAGGGCCTGGCAAAAATGAACGAAGTCTACGCGTGGGAGATGCCGGACGTGCCCGGGGAGTTCTTCGCGTTGACCGTTGAGCATCTGTTCGGCCGAATCTGGACGCGGCCGGGTCTGTCGATGCGCGACCGGCGGATGATGCTGATCGCAGTGCTGACCACACTGAACCAGGAGGAGCTCCTGGAGGTTCAGGTCAACGCCGTCCTGCAGAACGAGGAGTTGACCAGAGAAGAACTGCGCGAGATGGCGATCTTCCTGACGCACTATGTCGGCTTCCCGCTGGGCTCGAAGCTGGACGGCGTGATTAAGCGAATAACGGCCAAACGCAAGAAGGCTGCTGCTGAGGGCGCCGCCAATGACAAGAAAGCCAACGTCAACGACGCGGTGAAGATGCACACCGGTACCGTCCCCGAGTAACACCTATTGCGGTTGGAGACGTCGACCGCCCGCTGCCTGCCCCACCGGCCCGCTAGAGTGGCGTGTCGTGCGCGTCCTGGTAATCGGTTCCGGTGCCCGTGAACATGCCCTGCTGCTGGCTCTCCGCAGAGACCCACAGGTCACGGGGCTAATCATCGCTCCCGGCAACGCCGGCACCGCCCGGCTGGCCGAGCAGCACGACGTCGACATCGCCTCCGGCGACGACGTCGTCGCCCTGGCTCGCGATGTCCGGGCCGACATGGTGGTCATCGGTCCCGAGGTGCCGCTGGTGCTTGGGGTGGCCGACGCGGTACGCGCCGCCGGAATCGCCTGCTTCGGGCCCAGCAAGGACGCTGCCCGGATCGAAGGTTCCAAGGCATTCGCCAAGGAGGTCATGGCGGCCGCCGGCGTGCGTACCGCGGCGAGCGAAATCATCGACAACCCAGCGAATTTGGATGCTGCGCTGGACCGGTTCGGGCCGAACGCCGGTGACCCGGCGTGGGTGGTGAAAGACGATCAACTGGCCGCCGGTAAGGGCGTGGTGGTGACGCCGGACCGCGATGCCGCGCGCGCGCATGCCGCCGGACTGCTCGAGGCCGGGCACCCGGTGCTGCTGGAATCCTTCCTGGACGGCCCGGAGGTATCGCTGTTCTGCGTCGTCGACGGCCGAACCGTGCTTCCGCTGCTGCCGGCTCAGGACTTCAAGAGGGTAGGCGAGGGCGACACCGGGCCTAACACCGGCGGCATGGGCGCCTATGCGCCGCTGCCGTGGCTTCCCGACGACGTCTACCGGAAGGTGGTCAGCGGGATCGTCGAACCCGTTGCGGCCGAACTGGTTCGGCGCGGTAGTCCGTTCTGCGGCTTACTGTATGTCGGACTCGCGATCACCGCGAACGGGCCGGCGGTCGTCGAATTCAACTGCCGCTTCGGCGATCCGGAAACGCAGGCCGTGCTGGCCCTGCTGGATTCGCCGCTGGGGCAGCTACTGTACGCGGCAGGTACCGGTAAGCTGTCCGACTTCGGCGAGGTGCGCTGGCGTGACGGTGTCGCGGTGACGGTGGTGCTGGCGGCCGAAAACTATCCGGGACGCCCACGAGTTGGAGACGTCGTTGTTGGCTCCGAAGCCGAGGGGGTACTGCACGCCGGGACGGCGCGGCGCGACGACGGCACGATCGTCTCGTCGGGCGGCCGGGTGCTGTCGGTGGTGGGCACCGGCGCCGACCTGTCGGCCGCGCGCACGCACGCTTACGACATTCTGCGTTCAATCCGGTTGCCTGGTAGTCATTTCCGAAGCGATATCGGTTTGCGGGCGGCGGAGGGCGAGATTCGCATCTAACCCTGCTCGACGGTGTGGACGTGTTCGCGGCGAAAACCTAGCCCTACCGTGCGGCCCAGTAGCCTTTTGACGGGCGGGGAGTGGCTCAGTAGCCGGAAAATCCACAGGGGTGGGTCTGACTTGCTCATTCTGGCGAGATTCGCGGTCTGCGCACGCTGCAGCCACTGCGCTATCTTTGTCGGGGCCTGTCGGCGCTTCTGCACCGCACATAGGTCGTCGTCACCTACCCGGCCGTTTTTCAACGGTGCGGCAAGCGAGTTGGCGGCGGCTACTGCGTCGGCGATGGCGTAATTGACGCCGATTCCGCCGACCGGGGACATCGCGTGTGCGGCGTCGCCGACACACAACAAGCCTGGTAGCCACCACTTCCGCAACCGGTTGGCACGTACCGACAGCAGTTTGACTTGGTCCCAGTCGGTCAGCGCCGTCAGTCCCGTGGTCAGGAATGGGGCTGCCGCGGCAACCCTGGACCGGAATGCCGGTAGCCCCTCGGCTTTCATCCGTTCGAAGCTGCCCTTGTCGATGATCGTGCCGCACTGCCAGTACTCGCCACGGTTGATCGCGATGACTATCTGGCCTTCGCCGAGATATCCGAGAGTTTCAGGGGCAGATTCGGCACACGGAAGGCGGAACCACAGCACGTCGATGGGCATTGGAAATTCGTTGAGTGGCAATCCGGACTGTTCCCGGATGACCGACCATCGTCCGTCGCACCCGACCGTCACATCGGCGCGGATTTCGATTAGATCGCCCCCGGCTTTTGCAGTGACGCCGATGACCCGGTGGCCGTCTCGTCGCAGGTCGGTCACTTCGGTGTTCATCTCGAGGCGGAAGCTGGGGTACTGCTTGGCCTGGTTCGCCATGAAGTTCAGGAAATCCCACTGCGGCATGAAGACGACGTACTTGCAGGCAGTTGGTAGGTGGCGAAAATCGATGAGATCGAACGTGCGGCCTTTGAATCCGATGCCGAGCTGCTCCATGGTCTCGTGCGGGACCTGCCGCAGAAACTCGTCTAGGAGCCCGAGCTCGTGCATCAGATCGGTGGTGGAAGGATGGACCGTATCGCCACGGAAGTCTCGGAGAAAGTCGCCGTGCTTCTCCACCAGAATGGTCTGCACCCCCGACCGCGCGAGCAGGTAGGCGAGCATCATGCCGGCCGGACCGCCGCCGGCTACCAGGCACGTGGTCTGCCAAATCTCGGGATTCGTCATCGGGGCTACCTAACGCTGAGTGTGTTGGCACGCCGCAACGCCGCGATCCAGCTCTTAACCGCCTGGACCTCAACACGATTCAGCGTTCCAGCTGGAACCCCCAGGTACCTCTCGATCGCTTCCATGTGCGCCCCATGCGTGTTCACGATCTCCTTGACACTCGGTGATGACGCTGCCCGGTGCAGGGCCGCAAGCCGTCGCTGGGCCATCGCGTCTTGGAGCGCCTGGATGACCGCGAAGATGATCGCCCCGGCCTGATCGGGATAAGCGGTCGCGAACGGACCCTCCTCAACACCCTGACGGACGATCGCGCTAAGTAGCGGCGCCAATCGTTTCGCGCTCTCGCGATCCACCAGCAGCCGGAAGGCGAGGTTGTCGGGTGCATACCACACCGGCAGCATCGCCATAAAGAGGTTCTGGCGCTCCGATTTCCAGCGAATGATCTCACCGAAGAAAGCCTGCAACTTCTCTAGAGCCCCCATTCCGGGGTTCCTGGCAATCGGCGCGAGGGCCCGCTCGGAGTCGCTGACCAGTCGTGCGGTGAGGGCGTCGATCACCGCCGGCTTGGAGTCGAAGTAGTGGTAAAAGGCTCCTTTGGAGATCTGCAGGTCGTTGAGAATGTCTTGAACCGTCAGGAGCTCATAGCCCGTGGCCAGGATCAACCGCTGCGCGGCATCGAGGATTTCGTCACGTCGCGCGGCGTGCTCCGCAACGTTGACCGTCCGCGCCATCAAAGCTCCATTATTAGACCGACGGTTGGTTTATTTATTCAGTCTGACGCCCGGCGCGCGTTAGGTCAAGAGGAGTTGTTCGGTACCGGCAGGTCTAGAAGGCTGCGGCTTGACCGTCGCGGCGGGGATCGCTCGCCGCGAAATACCCGCCGTCGAGGCGCCAGATCGCCTGGCAGCTGCCGAACTGGTTATAGTCGTCCACGGCGACCAGGTCGTGCCCGCGCTGCCGGAGCTCGTCGAGTGTTGACTGCGGGAAACCATTCTCGCAGGAGACCTCAACGCCGTGCACCCACCGGAATCGGGGACCGTCACACGCCGCCTGCGGATTCTGCCCGTGGTCGGCGATGCGCACCAGGACCTGGACATGACCCTGGGGTTGCATCGAGCCGCCCATCACCCCGAAGCTCATCACCGGTGCGCCGTCTTTGGTGACAAAGCCCGGGATGATCGTGTGGTAAGGACGCTTGTTGGGCCCGACTTGATTCGGATGACTTTGAGCCACAGCGAAATTCGCGCCGCGATTTTGCAGCGAAATGCCGGTTTTGCCGACCACCACACCTGAGCCGAATCCCATGTAGTTCGATTGGATCATCGACACCATCATCCCGGAGGCGTCGGCGGCGGTGAGATACACGGTGCCCCCGTTCGGGGTGCCGGCGTCCGCAGGCTTCGCCCGCTTCCGATCGATCAGTGTCGCGCGCTGCTTCAGGTATTCCTTGTCCAGCAGGCGTTCCGGGCGCACCGGCATGTGCTCGATGTCGGCCACATAGGCCTGTGCGTCGGCGAAGGCGAGCTTCAGTGCCTCGATCTGCAGGTGCACGCTGTCGGCGGAATCGGCTGGCAGCGTGGACATGTCGAACTGCTCCAGGATTCCAAGGGCGATCAGGGCAACGATCCCCTGGCCGTTGGGCGGTATCTCGTGGATGGTGTACCCGCGGTAGGTTCCGCTGATCGTGCCCACCCAGTCGGCGCGATGAGCGGCCAAGTCGCTGGCGCGCATTACCCCGCCGTTGGCCGCCGCGTGCGCTTCGAGTTGGGCCGACAGTTCCCCGCGGTAGAACGCTTCGCCGTTGGTTGTGGCGATCTTCTCGAGAGTGGCCGCGTGGTCGGGGAAAGTGAACAGTTCGCCGGGTTTCGGCGCCCGCCCGCCCGGCATGAACGCGTCGGCGAACCCCGGCTGGGTTTTGAACAGCGGCACCTGCGCCGCCCATTGCTCCGCGACGGTCGGTGAGACCAGAAAGCCATTGCGGCCGTACGAGATAGCTGGTTCGAAGAGCATTTCGAACGGCAGCTTTCCGAACTTGGCGTGCAGTTCGACCCATGCCGACACCGCTCCGGGCACGGTCACCGAATTCCAGCCGAGCGCGGGAACGCCCTTGCCGCCGAAGTACTCTGGCGTCCATGCTGCGGGCGACCGGCCAGACGCGTTCAGCCCGTGCAATTCCCGGCCGTCCCAGACGATGGCGAAGGCATCTGAACCGATGCCGTTGGACACCGGTTCCACCAATGTGAGGGTGATGGCGGTGGCGATGGCCGCGTCGACCGCGGTCCCGCCCTGGGCAAGCATCCGAAGGCCTGCTTGGGCAGCGAGCGGTTGTGATGTGCAAACGACGTTTTCAGCCAAGATGGGCTTTCGCGGCCAGGCGTACGGGAAGTTCCAACCGAAAGGCCCGAAAGGCTTCGTCACTCTCGTATCGTCTCAGGCCGTCAGCAACGGCGCCATCCAGGTAAGCTCGGCGGGCAGCTGCGAGCTCCAGAATCCCGGGTTGTGCCCGCCGGGAGAGAAACCGCCCGCGGGCGGGTTGGGCAATTGAGCGATGAACTGCTTTGTCGCGTCGTAGAACGGATCGCTGTCGCCGCAATCCACCCGGATCGGGATGGAGGCCAGCGCGGGCATTCCGAACACCGAATTCGCCGCAAAGTCGTCGGGCCCGTCGAATGCGCCGGGTGCGGTCGCCCCGGAGGACAGCCACAGCGCGGGGCTCACCGCACTGATCGCTGCTGTGCGTGCGGGTCCCAGCCGGCCGCCGAGCAGCAATGCACCGTAGCCGCCCATCGACCAGCCCAGGAACGCAACGCGTGATGTGTCGAGATTTTGCTTGTCCAGCATCGGGATCAGCTCGTCGAGCACCATGGCCCCGGCGTCCTCGCCAGACGCCCTTTTGTGCCAATAGCCGCCGCCTCCGTCGACGGCGACCACCGCAAACGGCGGCAACCCGGCGCTCACGGCCTGCGCCAGACCTTGCTCGACGCCGCCGGCCATCACGGTGGACGCGTCACTGCCCTTGCCGTGCAGCGCGACCACCGGTCGCAGCGGCTTGGTCTGGCCCGGCGGACGTGCGATCGCCCAGTTCGTCGAGATCCCGCCGCGCGCCACCGACACGAACGAACCGGTCGCCATCGTTGGCGCCGCCTGACCCGCGGGGGCCGGGTCGAGCGGCGGGGCCGGCGCTAACGGGGCCGGGGCCAACGGAACCTGAGTTCCGGCCGCCGATATCGGCATGGCCTGCGACGGTCGCGGCTGAATCAGCATGTCGAGCGCATACGTAGCGGCCGCGCCGGCGGCCACGCCGGCACCCAGACGGAGCACCGCGCGGCGGCTCAAGTCGGGCATCGAGACATCATGCCACGGCCGTTTGGCCAAAATGGCATCGCAGTACCACTTTGACTGGCACCATGGTCAGTCGTGACTGCAGCAGTAACTCCCAAGGGAGAACGTCGACGGTACGCGTTGGTGAGCGCTGCCGCCGAGCTGCTCGGCGAAGGCGGGTTCGAAGCGGTGCGCCACCGGGCGGTCGCTCGGCGGGCCGGCTTGCCATTGGCGTCAACTACCTACTATTTCTCGTCTCTCGATGATTTGATCGCCCGGGCGGTTGAACATGTCGGGATGATCGAGATTGCGCAGCTGCGCGCGCGGGTCACCGCTCTGTCTCGGCGGCGTCGGGGCCCCGAGACCACGGCCGAAGTGCTGGTTGACCTGCTTGTGGGAGACGTGTCCGGACCGGGACTTGCCGAGCAGCTGATATCGCGATACGAGCGCCACATCGCCTGCACCCGCCTGCCTGCGCTGCGCGAAACAATGCGGCGCAGTTTGCGGCAGCGCGCCGAGGCCGTTTCCGAAGCCATCGAACGATCGGGCCGATCCGTGCATATCGAGCTGGTGTGCACGCTGATCTGCGCGGTCGACGGTTCGGTGGTCTCTGCCCTGGTTGAAGGGCGAGATCCCCGTGCGGCTGCGCTGGCGACGGTGGTCGACCTCATCGAGGTCCTCGCACCCATCGACCAGCGTCCGGTGCGGATCTGATCGCCGGAGTCAAATCCGAAGGCAACGACGGCGTCACGATGTAGCCGGTGGCGAAGTCCCCGTAAATCGTCACGCCGTCGGGGCAGCGCTCGGCGTACAGCGCCACATAGGCGCAGACGACGGCATCGATCGGATCCTCGGCGCGGCGCAGGTCGCTCTTGCGCTGCGCGGTCAGCACCTGCCGGCGCAGCTCGGCCCAGTCAGGACCGGCAACCTGTAACGGCACCGAGGCGTGCGCGAGCCCCTCGACGCCATCCATCAGCAGCAGCAGCTCCGATTTGAGTTGGTCGAGACCTCGGCCGGGTTTGGCCTTGTACTTCAGCGTGCGTGGCAAACGGAACAGCGCCACCGTAGCCGGGTGGGGGTAGACCTCGATCGCGCGCCGTGCAGCAGATGACCGGGGGTCCATGTCGAGCCCCAGCCTCCGGGCCAACTGCGCGGCGCGGGGACCGTCGGCGAACTCGGGTTTCCCGGTGTTAGCCGGGTGAGCACCGGCTTCGAACCTGCGGAAGTCACGGTTGAACGCGGTCTCGGCAGGACGCTGGCCGGTGCGGTTGGTCACCACCAACGGCGCGTCGAAGGCGACGAGGCAGTCGCCCTGCACGTACGGCTGCATGGCGTCCAACACGTCGGCGTCCTCGCGGACAGCGCCGACATGCACCAAACGGCCGTCTGAGTCGACCACCGCGACACCAGTCGGATTGCGGACGCCCCAGGCAAGGTCCACGCCGACGAAGTACATCCGCTCAGGGTAGGCGGCGGGTTCTCGGGCGGGTTTAGTCACATCCGCCACATTGGCCTCTCCGGGGAACGGGGTTCGTTTTGTCCGGCTCCGAGCGACAACGCCGGTTGTCGCTATGAGGTGGACAAATTGCGTGCCCGCCGGAGCGGAGACGCATGTGGCGGATGTGGCCAATGCGAGGAGACGGGCAATCTCGGCGCCCGCGTACGTAAGCTGTGTGTCTGTGAGCATTCCGAACGTGCTGGCCAACCGCTACGCCAGCGCGGACATGGTCGGGATTTGGGCGCCGGAGGCCAAGGTCATCCAGGAGCGGCGGCTGTGGCTGGCCGTGCTACGAGCACAGGCGGAATTGGGTGTCTTCGTTCCGCAAGACGTGATCGCCGACTACGAGCGGGTGCTCGGCGATGTGGACATGGCCGCGATCGAGACCCGGGAACGGACGCTGCGCCACGACGTCAAGGCCCGGATCGAGGAATTCAACGCGTTGGCCGGTCACCAGCATGTGCACAAGGGGATGACCAGCCGCGACCTGACCGAGAACGTGGAGCAGCTGCAGATCGCGCGGTCGCTGGAATTGGTCTTTTTCAAAGGGGTTGCGTTGGTCGCGCGGCTGGCCGAGCGGGCGCTGGCCTATCGCGACCTGGTGATGGCCGGACGCAGCCACAATGTCGCCGCGCAGGCCACCACATTGGGCAAGCGGTTCGCGTCCGCAGCGCAAGAGACGCTGATCGCCCTGACCAGGCTGCGGGATTTGATCGATCGTTACCCACTGCGCGGCATCAAGGGACCGATGGGCACGGCGCAGGACATGCTCGACCTGCTTGGCGGTGATGCTGCCAAGCTGGCCCAATTGGAACGCCTCATCGCTGAATTCTTAGGTTTTTCAACAATTTTGACCAGCGTCGGACAGGTGTATCCACGTTCGCTGGATCACGACGTGGTTTCCGCGCTGGTGCAGCTGGGCGCCGGCCCATCGTCGATGGCGTACACCATCCGGTTGATGGCCGGCCACGAGCTCGTCACCGAGGGCTTCGCGGCGGGACAGGTTGGCTCGTCGGCGATGCCACACAAGATGAACACGCGCAGTTGTGAACGGGTCAACGGGCTGCAGGTGGTGCTGCGCGGTTACGCCTCGATGGCGGCCGAACTGGCTGGCGCGCAGTGGAACGAGGGCGACGTCTTCTGCTCGGTGGTGCGCCGGGTCGCGTTGCCGGACAGCTTTTTTGCTATAGATGGGCAGATCGAGACGTTCCTGACGGTGCTCGAGGAGTTCGGCGCATACCCGGCGGTGATCCAACGCGAGCTGGACCGCTATTTGCCGTTCCTGGCCACCACCAAGGTGCTGATCGCGGCGGTGCGCGCGGGTATGGGCCGTGAGGCCGCGCACCAGGTGATCTCCGAACATTCGGTGGCCACGGCGCTGGACATGCGGGAACGCGGCGCCGAGCCAGACTTGCTGGACCGGTTGGCCGCCGATCCGCGGCTGCCGCTGGACCGGGCGGCGCTGGATGCCGCGCTGGCCGACAAGAAGGCGTTCATCGGTGCCGCCGGCGAACAGGTCGACCAGGTGGCCGCGATGGTGGACGAATTGGTGGGCCGCTACCCGGACGCGGCAAAGTACACGCCGGGTGCGATTCTGTGACTCTCGCCAGCGCGCTGTCGGGCATCGACTTCACCGATCTGGACAACTTCGCCAACGGATTTCCGCACGAGTTGTTCGCCGTCCATCGGCGGGAGGCGCCGGTGTACTGGCACCAGCCGACCGACAACACTCCCGATGGCGAGGGCTTCTGGTCGGTCGCCACGTACGCGGAAACGCTTGAGGTACTGCGCGATCCCGTGACGTTCTCGTCGGTCACCGGTGGTTCGCGACCATTCGGCGGCACGCTGCTGCAGGATCTGGCCATCGCGGGCCAGGTCCTCAACATGATGGACGACCCGCGGCATTCGCAGATTCGGCGACTCGTCAGTTCCGGTCTGACGCCGCGGATGATCCGCCGCGTCGAGGACGATCTGCGGGCCCGGGCGCGCCGACTGCTGGATGCGGTGGTGCCGGGCGAACCGTTCGACTTCTTGGTTGACATCGCCGCCGAACTGCCGATGCAGATGATCTGCATCCTGCTGGGAGTGCCAGAATCCGAACGGCATTGGCTATTCGAGGCGATCGAGCCGCAGTTCGACTTCGGCGACTCGCGCAAGGCGTCCATTTCGCAGCTGTCGGTCTCAGAAAGTGCCGCGCAGGCCGGGTCTCGGATGTACGCCTACGGCCAGGAGTTGATCGCATCGAAGCGTGCCGAGCCGACCGACGACATGTTGTCGGTGGTCGCGAACGCGACGCTCGACGACGCCGGAGCGCCGGCTCTGTCGGATCTCGAGCTGTACCTGTTCTTTAGCCTGCTGTTCAGCGCCGGGGCGGAGACGACACGCAACGGGGTCGCGGGTGGGTTACTAGCGCTGGCCGACCATCCGGAGCAATTGCAGGCGCTGCGTAAGGATCTCGACACGCTGCCGACAGCGGTCGAGGAGATAGTTCGGTGGACCTCGCCGTCGCCGTCCAAACGGCGCACCGCTACGCGCGACGTCACGCTGGGCGGGCAGTCGATCGAGGCGGGGCAGAAGGTCCAGATCTGGGAGGGCTCGGCCAACCGCGACGCCGAAGTGTTTGACCGCGCTGATGAATTCGACATCGCCCGAAAACCCAATCCGCACTTGGGTTTCGGACAGGGCGTGCATTACTGCCTGGGTGCCAACCTGGCCCGGCTGGAATTGCGGGTGCTGTATCAGGAACTGCTGGCGCGCTTCGGCACCGTGCGGGTGGTGGAGCCGGCCGAATGGACTCGCAGCAACCGGCATACCGGCATCCGGCACCTGGTCGTTGAACTGCTCGAGGGCTAGGGAGAATCCGGCTCGCCGACGTCGAGCCCTCACCGGATGTGTTCGCCGCAGTGATGGCGGCCGGAATCTTGTCGATCGCGGCCAGTAAGCACCACTACGCCGAAATCAGTGAATTCCTGGGCAGTCTCGCCGCGGTTGGTCTGGTGGTTCTTATCGCCCGGGTGTCCCTGACCGGGGCAGCCAAGCGCTGGGACCTGACAGATCCGGACGTGACAACCCCGCGCGCGGTGGTGGTGACCCTCCCGTGTGCTAGCGCTGCTGTCCTGGCTGGTGCTGATTGGGCTCACCGCTCGCGATATGACGGCCCGCGGGTGGTCGGCGTCAAGGTCGCCCAGCGCACCTCTGAGCGCTGGTTGCTCGCGGTGGCGGTGCCGGTGTGGGTAGCGGCCCTTTGCATCTACGGTCTGATGACGTGGCTGATCCTGTGGCGCACGGTGGCGAAGCGACAAGGCCGGGACGGCTTCGAGCCCGATACCTGGATCCTGATGGGCAGCCTGGCAATTGCGACGCTGGCCGGCGACAACATCCACGGCTTGGCTCCCGCCTGGCTGGGCCGGCCGGTGCTCGCGGTCACCGTCGTGACCTGGGTGGTGGCCACCCTGTGGATGCCGCCGTTGGTGTATTTCGGCTTGCGCCGGATCAGCCGAGGGCCCGAGAGGCTGCATTTCGCTGGTGTCTGGTGGGCGTTTGTGTTCCCGCTGGGCATGTAC
>Ga0210396_10001235_pt1 | contig 28638 bp, 23 predicted proteins | sample IncBWH17OmetaG_FD_155466 | JGI IMG/M metagenome (GOLD analysis project Ga0210396, IMG submission 155466) | Forest soil microbial communities from Barre Woods Harvard Forest LTER site, Petersham, Massachusetts, United States - Inc-BW-H-17-O ...
TGCAACTGACTGGGAATGTTGACGACTTTTGCTGCGGTGACGACGGCGGCCGTCTTTCTTTTGCCGCTTTCTGTCTGGGAAAAGATCTGTGTTTTGGCGAGTTCGGCGGGTATTGCTTTGGCCGCGAATATCTTTCGCATTGCTGCGACCGGTGTCGTCCAGGAATGGATTGGAGTGGAATTTGCGGAGCGGGTCTTTCACGACTTTGCCGGTCTCTTGATGGTGCCGCTGGCCCTCTTGATGCTCGGAGTGGAAGTGCTCCTCCTCACCCGGCTGTTCCCGCGCATGACCGCAGGACCACTGGTTGTTGTTCGACAGAGCGCGGGAGGCGTTGCCGCAAAGAGCACGTTACTGCAAACGCGATCGTAAACGCCGGCGAGACCCGCCGCCCCGTTTTCTATCGCTGACTGTTCTATCGATAGCGTTCTATCGGTAAGCCTCTCTGGCGACGAAGCCAGCTTTTGTTCGGACCAATGTCAATCGAGCCAATCTCAATCGAGACAGTAAGTTGACGACGGATTTGCGAACCATAACTCCCTCGGCTGATCTGCGCCGTGGCGATGTGACGATTGGCGAAGTGTCGCTCGACGCGGCACCGTCCGCGCCGGAGCGTAACCTCCTCGGCGAAGCGTCGCATGCGCTGCGTCGGCGGTGGCTGGCGGCGAGTGTGGTCGGGCTCGTTCTGGGGTCGGTGGGCGCGGTCGCCGCGTGGTCCAGCGTGAAGAGTCTCTCGACGGCCACGGCCGTGCTGCGGGTCGCGATGGGCCAGTCGACGATCCTCGAACAGGGACAAAACCACGATGGATCGACCGCCTTTGAGGTCTACAAACGCACGCAGCGCCAACTGCTGCGGAGCCCGGGCGTGCTGACGGCCGCCCTCCAGCGCGAAGCGGTTGCCCGATTGCCGCTCGTCACGCAGCAAATGGGCGCACTCTCCTGGCTGCAAAATGCGGTGAATGTCACGTTCCCCGACGAAGCCGAAATCATGCAGGTGAGTTTCACGTGCGAGGACCAGCACACAGCAGAAACGCTGACGGACACCATCGTCGATGTTTACCTGCAGGACCACGTTTACGGCGAGCACCAGGAAAAGCTGAATCGCATCAATACCCTGCAAAAGGCAGAGACCGAGACCGAAGCCAGCTTGCGTAAAAAGCGTTCCGGCCTGCGAGAGCTGGTCGACACGCTGGGCACCGGCGACAGCGAAGCCCTCACGCTCGCGCAGAAAAACACGTTGCAGGAGTATTCGATCCTGTGGACGCAGCTCAACCAGGTCGAATTCGATTTGAAGCGGGCGCAGCGGTCGCGACAGGCCCGCGAACACGCCGGCCAATCGGTGCCGGGCTCGAACGTCACCGTGACGAATGCCGAGGTTGAGGCGGCGGCACTCACCGACCCCAGCATCGTGAGCGCCAAGGCAGAGCTCGACCGCCAGCAGGCCCACATCGATGAGGCCAAGAAAACGATGTTCGGGGCCGCCGAGAAGGAATACGTTTCCAGCTACCAGGCCAACGTCGAACGGATGCGCAAAAAGATTGACAGCCGCAAGATCGCCTTGAGGCGGGAGGTCGCGGCGCAGAAGGAAAACACGGCCCTGGCGACGGACCAGTTGTCGGCCGCCTCCGTGGAGGTCCTGCAGTCGCAGCAAAAGGAGCTCTCCGTCAAGGTCGCGACGCTGCGGGCCGAGGCGGATAAGTTCGGCCGTTCCTCGGTTGATGCCGAATTGATGCGGGCGGAAATCAAGGCCTTGGACGATCTCCGCAGCCGCATTCAGAAGGAGCTGGAAGAAGCCAACATCGAAATCAACACACTGAAATCGCGCGTGGTGAAGCTCAGCCCCGCCACGACGATTCCCAGTGACGACCACAAACGGAGGAGGATGCTGAGCGCTGGCTTCGGCGGCGCCGGTTTTGCCGCCGGCTGTGCCCTCGTCGTGTTGTGGGACCTCCGCCGCCGGCGTCTGAACACGATGCACGAGATTGCCGACTCGCTGCGTCTGCCGCTCTTGGGGACAGTGCCGCACGTGTGGCGGCCGCAGGGCAACGACACCTCCGCACATCCGGCCTTCGAGGAAGCGATCGACGGGATCGTGGCCCGGCTCGTCTTTTCCCCGTCCGAGTCGCATCAGGTTGTGCTCGTCACAAGCGCCGTGGCCGGCGAGGGAAAAACGACGGTTGCCGTGAACTTGGCGGTCAGCTTCGCGGGGATGGGTCGGAAGACCGTGCTGGTCGACTTCGACCTGCGACGGCCGATGGTGCACAACATCTTCGACGTCGACTTGGCGCCGGGTCTCGGGGCAGTGCTCGCCGGGCAGGTCGAGCTGCTCGATGCCGTGTTGTCGACACCGGTCGAAAACCTCTACCTGCTGCCGGCCGGGGCCTGGGGTCATCGCGGGCTTTCGGGTCGCAACGACGACTTGGTCAAGAGCATCGTCGACGAGTTGCGCGAGGCCTACACCAACGTGGTGATCGACGCAGGGCCCGTACTGCCGATCGTCGACACGCGCGTTGTCGCGCGGCATGCCGACGGCGTGGTGATCTCCCTGCTACGGGATGTGAGCGAAATTCCCCGAGTGAACTCGGCCTGCGAGCTCTTGCGTTCATTCGATGTCTGCATTCTGGGCGCGGTGATGATTGGCGTGCCCGGCGAAGTTTATTACGCACCGACGATTACGGCGAAAATCGCGACGGCCTCGTCGGTTTGAAATGGATTCAGTCTGCGAGCGGGAACGAATTGGTTAGCGCTTTGGCCCCGGTACGAGAGGAAGTTCGTGCCGGACGTTTCGACGCGATGTTGCGATTCACGGAGATTGGTGTTCGTTTGGGAACCCGGTCCTGAAGAGTTTTGGGATCTGGGACGTTCGGAGTGACTGAAGTCCGAAAGGACGCTGCGGGCCAATGGCGTCGATCGGGTTAGCTTTCTGCGCCGCGTGTGCGGTCAGTCTGTCGCTGGTGCCGTTTGTTCGGTGGGCCTGTGAACGTACGGGCCTGACCGACCACCCCGACAGCCGCCGCAAGTTACATCTGCGACCGGTTGCGCTGGGGGGCGGCATTGTCGCCTACCTGGCGACGATTTCGGTTGTGGTGCCCGTCTTCCTGTTGCGGGATGAGGCGGCAGCATCGCTGCGCCTCAGCTCTCACGACCTGATCGGCCTCTTCTCGGCCGGCACGATCATCGTGCTCTTGGGCGTGCTCGACGATGCGGTCGGGCTCCGCGGCCGGCAAAAACTCCTCGGCCAGCTCTTCGCCTGCAGCATCCTGGTCCTTTGCGGCATGGTGATCGACAAGGTTCAATTCTTCGGCTGGACGATCGAACTGGGTCTGATCAGCATTCCGGTGACCCTGATCTGGCTCCTGGCCGCCATCAACTCAATCAATCTGCTCGACGGCATTAATGGTCTGGCGACGACGATCGGCATCATCGACTCGCTGGCGATCGTCGTGCTCTCGGCAATGAACGGTCACCGCGGGCATGCCCTCGTCGCGGCGGCCTTCGGCGGCAGCCTGCTTGGCTTTCTACGATACAACTTCCCCCGTGCCCGAATTTTCCTGGGCGACGCCGGGAGCATGTTAATCGGTCTGCTAGTGGGAGCACTTTCGGTGCAAACCTCGCACAAGGGGTCCGGCGCCGTGCTGTTGGCGGTGCCCCTGTGCTTGTTGTCGATTCCGCTGTTCGATTCGACGGCCGCGCTCCTGCGCCGCAAGCTGACCGGCCGGAGCATCTTCAGCGGGGACCGCGGCCACTTACATCATCGGCTGACCGAACGCTTTGGCAGCACGAGCGCGGTGGGCATCGTGGCTCTCGGTTCAGGCGCGTGCGCGATCGCCGTGCTGGCGAGCATCACCTGGCGCAACGACATGGTGGCCGTCATCAGCGGCGGAGCGATCATCGTCATGTTCGTGGTCTCGCGCATGTTCGGCCATTCGGAGTTGCAGCTGGTCGCTTCGCGTTTTCAATCTCTGGGACGCTCGTTTTTCCGCGTCAACGGGCGACGACGCGGTGGCGATTCGGACTCTGCTGTGCATCTCCAGGGCAACTGCCAATGGGCCCACGTGTGGAGCGGTCTCAAAGAAGCCGCCATCGATTTGCCGGTCAATAATCTCGAGCTGAACCTCAACGCGCCGATGATTCAAGAAGGGTTCCACGCCTCGTGGGCCCGGCGCGCCGTCGACGAGGAGGACACCTGGCGTGTCGAGCTGCCGCTGGTGGCGGCCGGGCACCGGATCGGCCATCTGCGCGTGGCGGGCGAACGCTTGCCCAACCTTGCGGCCGTGGATCTGGAAAAGATCCTCTGCCTGTTCGAGACAGTCGAAGCCCAGCTGGAGACGGTCTTTTTCCAGTCGGCGGGAGCCAGCCTGTTGACGCCGCGCCGCGCCGCGGCCGATTTCATCACCCCGATCGCGTCGGCCGGATCGGTCTCATGACCGCCTGCGACCCCCGCCGTTAGCCAACTGCCCCGACCTTCGATATCCCTCACGCGAGAATCGACTGCCACCCCTTGCAAACCGTCAACGTGCCCACAACGCCATTCGCCGATCGCTCATCAAAAGCGGCAACCGCGGAGGACTCGACCGCGGTCGAGGGCTCAGACGCCGAGGGTCGCGGCGCTTCGGCCGATTTGCCGGCAGACAGCGCGCAGGCAGTCGGCACGCCCGCAGCGCTTCGTGCAAAGCCCTCGGTCCTGATCCTGAATCGCTCGTACTGGCCCGATGCCGAAGCGACCGGGCAGCTGCTCACCGAGCTTTGCGAAGACCTGGCCGACCAGTTTGACCTGACCGTCGTCGCCGGTCAGCCGAATCAAAACCCCGCGGGCGTTCCGTACAAGTCGTGGGGGGCCGAGCGGCACCAGGGCGTGACCATCCGCCGCGTGCCGCATTTGCAGCTGGGCAAGCGCTCGATCGTGGGGCGCGGCCTGAGCATGCTGACCTACTTTCTCGGCGCGGCCGTGGTGGCCCTCTTCGCGCCGCGTCCGCAGATCGTCGTCGTCGAGACCGACCCGTTCCTGTTGCCGCTTTTGGGCCGTTGTCTGCAGTGGTGGCACGGCTGCCGACTGGTCGTCTACCTGCAGGACATCTATCCCGACGTGGCGATCGCCGTCGGCAAGGTGCGGGACGGCTGGTTTACGCGGCTGTTGCGTCGTGCGCTATTTGCCGTCTACCGCCGGGCCGACCGAGTGATCGTGTTAGGTGAGGACATGCGGGCCCTGCTCACCGACAGCGGAATTCCCGACGAGCGGATTACGTCTCTGCCGAACTGGGTCGACACGACTCGCATCGCGCCTGTTGGCGGACGCAATCGGTTTCGCGAGCGCGAACAGCTCGACGGAAAGTTCGTGGTCATGTATTCGGGCAATATGGGCCTCTGCCAGAATCTCGATGAGATTCTCGAGACAGCCGAGGGATTGCGCGACCGACCCCAGATCGAACTGGTGCTGATCGGTGGCGGAGCCTCGCGAGCCCGCTTGGAAGAAACGGCACGGGTCAAACAGTTGTCGAACGTGCGGTTTCGCGACTACCAACCGCTGGCTGAGTTGTCCCACAGCTTGAGTGCGGCGGACGTGCATCTCGTGCCGCTCGATCCCCGCGTGACGGGCTGCCTGGTGCCGAGCAAACTCTATGGGATTCTTGCGGCGGGAGTGCCGGCACTCGTGATCGCCGACGAACGCTCGGAAGCCAGTCGCGTCGTGGCCGAGTCCGGAACGGGGCGGGTGGTTGCCCCGGGCCATCCCGCAGACCTCGCCGACACCATTCGTTGGTTTGCCGATCACGAGGCCGAGCGCAAAGCGATGGGCCGCAGCGCCCGCCGTCTCGCCGAAGAGGAATACGATCGTCGGCGCTCGACGTTGCGGTTCGCCCGCCTTTTGCGCGAAACTTTGATCGCGGCGGACGGACGCCCGGTCGAGCCGGGCGGCGACGTGCAGATCACCACGCGGAACGAGTCGGACACAGGCACGCTGACGGTCGATTGGATCGACGTTGTCCCGCCGAAATCGACCGCGAGCGAGCGATCGCGCAACCGCTTTCTCCATGGCAAGCGGATCGTCGTCACCGGTGGGGCCGGCTTTCTGGGCCGCTTCGTCTGCCGTGCGCTCGAGCGATTCGAACCGGCGGAGATCGTGGTGCCCCGCAGCGCCCACTACGACCTGCGCGACCGCGACGCCGCCCGCGCCCTGATTCGAGACGCCAATCCGGCTATCATCGTCCATCTGGCCGCGGTCGTCGGCGGGATCGGCGCGAACCGCGTGAACCCGGGCCGTTACTTCTACGACAACGCCATCATGGGCCTGCAGTTGATGGAGGAGGCGCGCCTCGCCGGCGTCGAGAAATTCGTTTCCGTCGGCACCGTGTGCTCCTATCCGAAGCTGGCCAGCGTCCCGTTTCGCGAAGACCAAATCTGGGACGGTTATCCCGAAGAGACCAACGCCCCCTATGGGCTGGCGAAGAAGATGCTCCTCGTCCAGGCCCAGGCTTATCGCCAGCAATACGGCCTCAACGCGATCACGCTGTTACCCGTCAACTTATATGGACCGCGCGACAATTTCGATCCCGGCTCCAGCCACGTAATTCCCGCCTTGATCCGCAAGGTGGTGGAGGCCCGGGACGCCGGCGCCGCTCACATCGACGTCTGGGGCACCGGAGCTGCCTCGCGGGAGTTCCTCTTCGTCCGCGACGCGGCCAAGGCGATCGCGCTGGCCACCGAGACCTATAACAAGCCGGAACCCGTCAACATCGGCTCCGGCCAGGAAACCACCATCCGAGCGCTGGCCGAGATGATCTGTGATCTCGGCGGTTTCACCGGTGAAATTCGCTGGGATCCCTCGCAGCCCGATGGGCAGCCGCGGCGCTGCCTGGACGCGTCTCGCGCCGAACGCGAGTTCGGCTTTAAGGCATCGACTCGTCTGCGGGATGGGTTGATCGAGACCTTGGCCTGGTACGAGCGCCACCGCGACCGGATCGAGCGCAGCGCGACGGCCGCCGCCAAGACGATCGGCAGCGCGTGACGAACCGTGTCTTCCAGCCGCGCCTTATCACGTCGTCAGCTCTTATTCCGACCATTGGTTTTCATTCATCTTTGATCGACAAGCTCTCTGCGTTCGAGGAAGTATCTGAATGATCAGTCACAATGCGCGTAAGGCGCTCGTCACCGGCATCACCGGCCAGGATGGCTCCTACCTGGCCGAGCTGTTGCTGGAAAAAGGGTACGAGGTGCATGGCATCATCCGCCGTGCGAGCACGTTCAACACGGTGCGGCTCGAACACCTGTACCAGGACCAGCACGAGCCAAACACGAGGCTCTTCCTGCACTACGGCGACGTCACCGACGGCCAGAGGATCACGAACCTGGTGCTCGACCTGGAGCCGGACGAGATCTACAACCTCGCCGCCCAGAGCCACGTGCGCGTCTCCTTCGACGAGCCGATGTACACGGTCGACGTGGGAGCCAAGGGAACGCTGGCCGTGCTCGATGCGGCCCGCCAGCTGTGCAAACGGAAGCCGGTGCGCGTGTATCAAGCGTCGTCGAGCGAGATGTTCGGCGACGTGCGAGAAGTGCCCCAGACCGAGGCGACGCCGTTCTATCCGCGGAGCCCATACGCCTGTGCCAAGGTCTTTGCCTTCCACCAGACGGTGAATTACCGGGAAGCGTACAACCTCTTCGCCTGTAACGGCATCTTGTTCAATCACGAATCGCCCCGCCGCGGCGAGACTTTCGTCACGCGAAAGATTACGCGGGCGGCCACGCGAATCAAGGAGGGGCTGCAGGACAAGCTCTACCTGGGCAACCTCGACGCCAAGCGCGACTGGGGTTATGCGAAGGAATACGTCGAGGCCATGTGGCTCATGCTGCAGCACGACGAGCCGAACGACTATGTCGTCGCGACAAACGAGACGCACACCATCCGCGAGTTTCTCGAAGCCGCGTTTCAGTCCCTCGATCTCAACTGGCAGGATCATGTCGAGATCGACCCGCGCTACTTCCGGCCGACCGAGGTCGATCTGCTGATCGGCGACTACAGCAAGGCCCGCGACATCCTGGGGTGGGAGCCGAAGACGACCTTCGCCGAACTGGCACAAGTGATGGTCGAGGCGGACTGGGAACTCGCACGGGAAGAACGTTTCGCCAAGGCTTACTCGCAGCGGACCGCCGAGCAGACCTGAGCCCGCGCCGGGCGCCGCCGGATTCCAGTGGTCGGCGCTCAACAGTTCTCGCTGATCGTGAACCGCTTCTCATGACCACTACTCTTTCGCCGCACTTGCCTCAGCCCACCGCGGAGCCGGCTACTCGTGCGAATGGCGGCAGCCTGAGCCGGGCTATCTGGCTGGCCGTCGCCTGCGTGGCGTTGATCCAGGGAGGCGGGTGGGTGGTCAAGGCGTTGTTTTTGACGTCGACCGCGCGAGCGCCGCTGCATGCCCTCTCGGACCTGCCGCACGTGATCGGACCCTGGTCAGGCACCGAGCTGCAGGTGGATGCGGCGTTCGCCAACGTGGGAGCCATTGATCACAACGAACGGCGTTACTCGGAGTCCGCCGGTGCCGTCGTCTTCGTGCATCGGGCGGCTTGGACGTCCCAGGACGATTGGACCCCGCACACCCCCGAGCTGTGTTATACGAACAACGGTTGGGAACTGTTGCAAAGCGAAACCACGACGTTGCCCGACACGCCAGCCGTCCACTTGGTGATTCAGCACTATCAACAGGGTGTGCAGCGGGTGGCCGTGGCTTATTGGTACCAGTTGGAAGCGGGAACTTACGTCGACCGCAACGGTGCTCGCCAACTGCATCGGACGCTGTGGGGACGCCGCGAATGGCCGCCCCTGGTCAAGACGCTGCTGCAGACCAACGAGACCGGCGACGTCCAAACGAGGCTGCTTGACCTGGCCCGTCGGATTTACGAGTTCAATCGTGAGCTCTAAAAGCGAAATCTGTAAGACCGCACCTTGCGACGCGGCCGCGCCATCCCGCGCCGCGGCGCCACATTTCCCACGTCCGGCGAACCGCTAACGAAGATGTCCGAAGAGATCGTCACCTCCCTGCCGCCCGCCGTTCCGCTCGCCACCGCAGCGGAGGTCGAGCCCATTGTCGCGCGGATTCCTTCGGTCCCGCGACTGAAGCACACGATCATCGAGCCCCGGTCGGGCTGGCGGATGGTCGATTTTCGCGAGCTGTGGCGCTATCGCGAACTGATGGGCTACCTCATCTGGCGCGACGTCAAGATCCGCTACAAGCAAACCGTGCTGGGGGCGATGTGGGCGATCATCCAGCCACTCCTGATGATGGCCGTCTTCACGATTTTCTTCGGCCGCCTGGGGGGCATGTCGCATAGCGTGAAGGGTTCGTATCCGGTGTTCGTCTTCGCCGGATTGCTTCCCTGGACTCTGTTTGCCACGGCCGTGACCCAGGCCGGGCAGAGCTTGATGGCCAACGCCAATCTGGTGAATAAGGTCTATTTCCCCCGCCTGATTCTGCCGATCGCGTCGATGGGAAACGGCATCGTCGATTTTGGCGTCTCGTTCTTGATGCTGTTGGTGCTGATGGTTTGGTATGGCGTCGGTTTTCACGCCAGCCTGCTGCTGTCGCCGATTTTCTTCGTCGGTACGGTTCTGACGACGGTCGGCTTCGGGACGCTCTTGGCGGCGCTAGTCATTGTCTATCGCGACTTTCGCTATGTGCTGGCATTCCTGGTCCAGATCTGGATGTTCGCCAGCCCCGTGGCCTACCCGGTGTCGGTGGTGGCCGAACGCTACCGGGCCCTCTATGCCCTCAATCCGATGGTGGGAATGATCAGCGGCTTTCGTTCCACGCTGATGGGTGAAGAGCTCGACTGGACGTCGGTCACCGTTTCCACCGCGGTCATGCTGATCTTTCTGGCGGCCGGACTGTTGTACTTCCGCAAGACGGAACGCCGCTTCGCCGACATTGTTTGATGCGTTGCGTCCAACACCTGGACTCCAAGGCAGCGCTGTTGATCGTCAGGTTCGAGAAGTCCGATGAGTGATTTCGCCATACGCGTTGAGGGGCTGGGCAAGCACTACCAGCTCGGTGCGCGCGAAAGCGGATACACGACGCTCCGCGAAACGCTCGCGGGCTTCATCACGAATCCGCTCAAGCGATTCAAGTCCCTCTCGGGACGCTCGACCGAGGACGAATCGTTCTGGGCGCTTCGCGACATTTGGTTCGAGCTGAAACCGGGCGAAGTGGTGGGGATCATCGGGCATAACGGGGCCGGCAAGAGCACGATCCTCAAGATCCTCTCGCAGATCACCGAGCCGACCGAAGGCCGCGTCGAGATCATGGGGCGGATCGGCAGCCTGCTGGAGGTCGGCACGGGATTCCATCCGGAGCTGACCGGTCGCGAGAACATTTTCCTCAACGGCTCGATCCTGGGGATGAGCCGCGCGGAAGTCCGCCGCAAGTTCGATGAAATCGTGGCCTTTGCCGAGGTCGAAAAGTTTCTCGACACGCCGGTCAAGCGCTATTCGTCGGGGATGAGCGTGCGTTTGGCTTTCAGCGTGGCCGCTCACCTCGATCCGGAAATCCTGATCGTCGACGAGGTGCTGGCCGTCGGTGACCAGGCGTTTCAGAACAAATGCTTGGGCAAGATGAGCGGCGTGGCCCAATCGGGTCGGACCATTTTATTCGTCAGCCATCAGATGGCGGCCGTCGAGGCCATGTGCACGTCGGCGATCTGGCTGTCGGAGGGCAGGCTGCGAGACAGCGGCCCCACGTCGACCATCGTCGAACGCTACCTGCGGTCCGTCAGCCGCGGCGCGATGCAGCCGCTGCAGGATCGGCACGATCGGCAGGGGACGGGCGAGATCCGTTTCAAGTCCGTGTCCTTCTCCAACGGCAGCGGCGAGAGCGTCATGAACTTCCAGTGCGGCGCGCCTGCGGCGCTCACGCTGCAATTCGAGACGCAATCGCAGCGGACGCTCCGCAATATGCGCGTGTCGCTGGGCGTCGAGAACGAACTGGCCCAGCGCGTGTTGCTGCTCGACTCCCGCCTGGTCCGCTCGGATCTGAACCAGGTCGAACCGGACGGAGGAACGGTCACGTTCGTCGTGCCCAAGTTGCCGCTGTTGCCCGGCTGCTACCGGTTCACCGTCCAGGCCATGGTCAACGGCGAGATCATCGATTGCGTCCGCAACGCGGGCGTGTTTTATGTCGAGGGTGGCAACTTCTTCGGCACGGGCCAGCTACCGGCCCAGGGTGAAGGGCTCTTCGCCGCCGAACACGAGGTGCACTTCCAGCCCCGCGCCGCGAGCGAAGCGGCCGAATCGACGCTCTCAGCCTCATAGTTCCCACCTCCCGCCTATCCCTCTCCACAATTGACGTAAGCGTCCCGCGTTTAGCTTTGCCGACGGCAAGACGTCGAGCGTGTTGCTCGAACCCAATGATGAACCGAACCGATCTTCCTGGCTTTCCTGCGAATGGCCGCTCTGGTCCCGAGCCGATGACCGGCGACTCAGCCGGATCGACGTCGACAGCGGTCTCGGGCAACGTTGTCCGCGAACAACAGAGCACGCCGCGCTTCGCGGAGCCCAAAGTCAGCATTCTCATCCCGTGTTACAACGCGGCACGCTGGATTCAGCAGGCCATTCAATCGGCCCTCGAGCAGACCTGGCCGAACAAGGAGGTCGTGGTCGTCGACGACGGCTCGACGGACGGCAGCCTGCCCATCATTCGTTCGTTCGGCGACGCAATTCGCGTCGAAACGGGTCCCAACCTTGGCGGGAACGTCGCGCGGAACCGGCTGCTCGAATTGTCCGATGGCGAATGGGTCCAGTATCTCGACGCCGACGATTACCTGCTGCCCGACAAGATCGAGCGGCAACTAAACCAATTCGACCGGACGAAGGTCGACGTCGCCTACGCTCCGATGATCCTGCAGTACTGGAAAGACAACCAAAAGTTGTGGCAAGAGCGGCCGTCGATCCCGGAGCCGCACGACCTTTGGGTCCACCTGGTCCGCGGCCTCTTGCCGCGCACGGGTGGTCCGCTGTGGCGCCGGGCGGCGATCGTCGACGTGGGCAATTGGCGTCCCGACCAGCCCAGCTGCCAGGAGTACGAGCTTTACCTGCGGATGCTGGTCGCGAACAAGCGTTTCCAGTTCTGCCCGACGGCGGGAGCCGTCTATCGGCTCTGGAGTTCAACTACGGTTTGCCGCAAGGACCCGTATCGCACGTTGATGCTGCGATTGGCGATCATCGACGCGGTGGAAGAACACCTGCAAGCCAAAGGCGAGCTGACCGAGGAACGCCGCGACGCGATTGCCCACGGTCGCATCGAATCGGCTCGCGGACTGTACCAAATCGACCGGCAGGCCTCACGACGAGTGGCCGAGCTGGCCCGTAGCAAGCACCCGAAGTACCGGCTCGACGCCTCGGGTTGTTTCCCGCGGGCCTATCGCCTGGTTTATCACTCGCTCGGGTTTCGGGCCGCCGAATCGATCGCCCAAGTTACACGTCGCCTGCGGACGCGGGGCGGACCATATCCGTCTTTCGGCGAATGAATCTGACTGCGATGAGTGATCGGGAACAACGCGGCGATCTGATGGCGGAACCCTGCCTCACGCCCCGCGTGCGCGCCGTGTTTGCCGTCGTCGGCGGTTTGCTCGCCGTCCAGTGCGCGTTCATTCACTTTTTTGGCGAACCCTATCCGGCCCTCACGATGCCGACGTTTTCCGGCAGCAGCGGCTATCGCGACGGCGCCGTGGAGATGACGCAGTACGACGCGGTGTTCATTTCCGCAGGACAGGAGTTCTCGTTTACTCCGAACGAGCTGCTCGCCGAGTTTCCCGACGGTCACCGCGCGGCCATCGCCGCAAACGCGCTGCGGCCGACAAGCGACACAGCCCCCACTCCCACCAAGGCTTCACGAATTCGCCGCATTCAAGAGACGATTTTTCCCGGGTTTGCGGCTGGAAACCTGTCGCGCAATTCTGCGGAAAACAAAGCGTCGCTACGGGCCTGGTTGCGCGGGCGGGCGGAGAGTCTCGTTCCGGGGCGGCCCGTCTCGCGTGCCGAGATCCGCTGGTATCGAGTGGCAGAAACGTTCGGCGCGGACGGAACGCGAGTCGAATCCCGTCGGACTCCAGGCGGCACTTTAATCGTTCCGCTGGCGGGAGGGCCGCGGTGATCGGCAACTTCCTGCGGAGGTCCGAACGGCGCCCGATCGAAAGCTATGCGCTCTCCGCACGCCACCTGGCTATTTATCGCATGTTGTACGCGGCCTTCGTCCTCGTCGCCGTGGTTCCGGTCGCGGTGTGGATCCCCTCCGCGCCACGGGCCTTTTTCAATCCGCCGATCGGACCGGCAGCCCTGTTCACAAACGTGCCGCCGAGCGGAGTGATCCTGGGGCTCAATCTGCTGCTCACGCTGTTTGCTGCGCTGCTCTTCGTGGGGTGGCGCACGACTCTGGCATCGGTCGGAACGGGGCTAACGCTGTTGGCTCTCGACTCTTGGCGGTATTCGCTCGGCAAGATCGACCACGACATTCTGCTGGTCGTGGCTCCGTTGGTGTTGGGCTTTGCCGGATGGGGACGAGCACTGTCGGTCGACGCCACGCGTCGCTCGACCACGGACACATCGGAGGCGAGGGGGACCGAGGCCGAAGCGTGGCCCGTCGCGCTCTTCGCGCTGCTCGTCGGGTTTGCCCTCTTCACCAGCGGTTGGGCAAAGGCCACCACCGGCTGGCTCAACCCGGACCTAAAATGCACCTACGGGCACCTCGCTACCAACTACCTGGTGACGGGCCGTGAAACCTGGGCTGCGAAGCTGGCGCTGCCGATTCAATCCGCCTGGTTCTGGAAGGGGGCCGATTGGGCGACGGTCGCGCTCGAACTCGCCGTGCTGCCGGCCGCGCTCCGGCGTCGTTCGTTTTGCCTGGTCTTGGCGTTGGTGACGATTTTTCACGTCGGCGTGATGCTGCTCTTCGACATCCCGTTTCGCGTGAATGTGATCGCGTACGGGGCCTTCGTGCGTTACACCGACTTGCCCTTGCTGGCGTCCCTCGGAGCGCGGCCCCTGTCACGAAAGGGCGCGATGGCCGCTTTCGTCGCGGCCTGCGCGTGCGGACTGACCGGAACCCTGCTGGGGAGTGGCCTCGTCGGGAATTCGCTTGATGAAGTCATTGTCGGAATCGGCGGACTCATGGGCATCGTCTATCTGTTGCGGACGTGGGTACGGTGGTGCGGCGGCTTCCTTTCCGATCGATTGCCGACTAGCGGCCGCTTGGCGGCGCTGACCGTCCTCGAGTCGAGGGCCACCCAGTCGCCGCGGGCCAATCCGAACGGGCTGACGATCGGCGGGGATGCTCCGCGTGGCTGAGGTGTTGACGCACAACGTTTCGAAGGTCGCCGATCACTCGGATTGCAGAATTGAAATCCATAAAGGACCAGACGCGCCGTCTTCTGCGATGGTAAGTTCGAAGAACAGTTCCTTGCCGCCGTTTATGCCCCCGGTCTTCGTTTTTTCGTTCGTCACGCTGCCTCGAATTCAATGACCACGCTCATTGTCGCCAGCAAATGCGGACAACTCGGCAATCGACTGGTGCTTGGCGGTCACCTGGTTGCGTTGGCGGCCGAGCACCGGTTTCGGCTGCTGAACATCGCGTTTGCCGACTATGCTCAATACTTCATGGGAACGGTATCGTCCGCGTGCTGCACGTTTCCCGAGCGGCAACGACGGGTCTCACTTCCGCAGGCGCGCGAGTACGCATTCCGCGTCAGCAACGTGACGGCGCGGGCCCTCCGCCGGCTGCACGTCGACAACCGCATCACCCGCACCTTCGTCAGTTGGCCGTATAATGCGGCCGAGGACTTGGATCTCAGCCAGCCCGATCACTTGGACAGAATTCAGGACACGTCCGTTTGCTTTCTGTTGGGCTGGCAGTTTCGCAACTACGAGTTGTTCCACAAGCACGCTGACGCGATCCGCCACTACTTCCGGCCGGTCGAATCGATCCAGGCCAACGTCGAGCAGAAAATCGCCGCCGCGCGGGCCCGAGGCGAATGCGTCGTGGGCGTTCACATCCGCCAGGGCGATTATGCGACCTATCAGAACGGAGAGTTCTTTCGCCCGACGGAGACGTATGCAGCCGTCATGCGGCGGCTCGTCGACCTGCTGCGGCCGCGCCAGCCGTGTTTTGTCATCACGTCGCACGTCCCTCAGGATCCGCGGCACTTTGAGGGGCTGAACTGGATGCTCGCCGACGGCAACCTGGTCGAGGACATGTACCTGCTCGCGCAGTGCGACCTGGTGCTGGCGGTGCCGAGCACATTCAGCCGCTGGGCCTGCTTTTACGGAAAGAAACCGCTGGCCCTTTGTCCGGCCGAGCACAATCGCCTGACGCTCGACGATTTTGTCGTGCCGCTGGATTGACCGAAGACTTGCTCCGCCCGGCAATAAGCCTTTCCCGCAAGCCGCATCGAAACATCGCCGAATCGTGTCTCAGCCGCCCTCATTTTCGATCGTGATTCCCACGTACAACCGCGCCGACCTGTTGCGGGAAACGCTCGAGTCGGTCTTTCGCCAGGAGGACCGAGATTTCGAGGTCATCGTGGTGGACGACGGCTCCAAAGAGGATCTGTCCGGCGTCGCGGCCGAATATGCCGGACGAATCACCTTCCTGCGTCAGGCCAACGCCGGGCCGGCCGAAGCCCGCAACAACGGCGTCCGCAACGCGCAGGGCGACTATGTGGCGTTTCTCGATAGCGACGACGTTTGGCTTCCCTGGACATTAACCGCTTATCGCGAAGTCATCGCGCAATACGGCCGGCCGGCTTTCATTGCCGGACGGCCCAAGGTGTTCCGAACAGCGGGCGAGTTGCAGTCGGTTTCGCGTGGGCCGGTCAGTACGTTGCCGTTCGACGACTATTACAGCAGCGGGGACGCGTGGCGCTGGTTCGGCGCGTCGTCGTTCGTCGTCCGCCGCGATGCGCTAGCAGCGTGCGGTGGGTTCAAATCGTCGATGCGAGAAGGCGAGGACTCGGACCTTACCATGGCGCTGGGAACGGCACGCGGCTTCGTGCAGGTGGTCAGCCCTCCGACCTTCGGCTACCGCGACGGCGCGGCGGACCAGGTCACGCGGAAATGGGAGTACGGCTTTCACGCGGCCCAGGCACTGATCGCCAACGAGTGCCGGGATTGCTACCCCGGAGGGCGCGAGCGTGCAGTCGAGCGGCGGCGGATTATCTCCCGCCACGCGCGACCCGTGGCGTTCACCCTGTTGCGCGAACGACAGTTCGCCGCCGCGTGGCGGCTCTATCGGACGTTGCTCCCCTGGAACGTCCGCCTGGCCAAATGGAAATTTCTGTTGGGCTTCCCGGTGTGGGCTGCCTGGCGTCAGACGGTCGGTCGAGTGGCGGCTCCCGGGTTGCGATGATCGAGCGATTTTATCAGGCATGGTGTGGAGTTCGTCGTCGTCTTCGTCGCCAGTGGCTTCGCTTTCGCGGAGTGCGCGTCGGACGCGGCTGTTGGATTCAGGCGATCGAAGTCCCCCGCAACCCCTGGGACGTGGTCCTCGAAGATGAAGCGGCTTTGGACAACCACGTTGTGCTGCTCACGTCGGGTGAGCGTCGCGCGGAGCCGCGGATCCGCATCGGCGCGGGCACATACATCAACCGCTTCACGATGCTCGACGCATCGGACTCGATCGTTGTGGGCCAGCGCTGCATGATTGGACCTTCCTGCTACATCACCGACCATGACCATGGCACGCAGGCCGGGCAGAGCGTGGGATCGCAACCATTGACGTCTGCGAAAACGCGCATCGGCAACGACGTGTGGATCGGCGCGGGAGCCATCGTGCTGAAGGGTGTGACGGTGGGGGACGGAGCGGTGATCGGCGCGGGCGCCGTGGTCACGGCCGATTCACCCGCGGGGGCGGTCGTCGTGGGCGTGCCCGCACGCGTGGTGGGGCATCGCCAATGACGACCACGCCGGATCGCCCGCTCGATGTCAGCATCATGATCACGACCCGCAACCGGGTGAGCGAACTGGTCAAGACGCTCGAAAGGTGCCGGACGCTGACGGGAATCGACACGGAAGTGCTGGTTGTCGACGACACCTCCACCGACGGCACCTACGAGGTCGTTTGCCAACAATTCCCCGAGGTGGCCATTGTTCGCAACGCGGTGAACAAAGGGTCGATCGCCTCGCGGAACGACATTTTGCGGCGGGCGCGGGGCCGTTACATTGTCTGCCTCGACGACGACAGCCGCTTTATCGAAAACGACGCTTGCGCGCGGATTGTCGCGCGGATGGACGGCGAGCCGGATATCGGCATCATTTCGTTCCAGGTGATCGGTCCCGAAAATCCGGCGACGCTGGCCCCCGCAGGACAAGTCTCCGGGGAATGGCATTGCAGCTCGTTCGCGTGCTGCGGCGCGGCAATCCGCCGCTCGATGCTCGAAAAGACCGGGCTGCTGCCGGAGATTTATTTCCACGGTTACGAGGAGCCCGATCTCGCGCTGCGTGCCTGGGACTCGGGCTGCCGCGTCGTCCAGTGGAACGAAATCATTGTCTATCACGAGTTTTCTTCGCTCAACCGCAACGAGCGGCGCGTGCACCAACGCCACGCCCGCAACGAAGCCATCAGCGTCGTGATGCGCTATCCGGGACCGTGGGTCGTTCCCGCACTCTTGGGCAAGCTCGCCGGGCAGGCGCGTTACGCCGCGCGGCGCGGGTGGCTGCTGACGGAGCCACGCGTTTGGGGGGAGTTCTTGTGGCATTTGCCGCGGGCCGTGCGGGAGCGGAAATCGGTTAGGCGCGAGTCGGTAAAAATTGCCGTCGGACTCAATCGCCGCAAATGCGTCGATCCCGCGGAAGCGTGGCGTCTGGGTTCACTTTCGTGGCGCGAGGTGCTTCGGGAAGACGCTCTCCGCGCCAGCCGGCCTGTCGAGCCGGAGCCGGTGGCGATTTCGGCCAGCACGGGAAACGGCAGTCGGTGACCGCTTGCTTCGTGGCGGTCCGCTGTTCAGCAGATGATCAAATTGGGTAGACAAATTCGGATTCGGGTCGCGCATTCAGGCAAGCAGCACGCGTATCGGCACGCGCTGGCGGTCGAACGCGCCCGCGCGCTCGATTTGTTCATTACCAGTGGCTACTACAAACCCGATCGGTTTCCCGATCGCTGGGCGTCGAAGATCGGACGTGTCGATCGGGCCCTGCGTCGACGGACGCAGCACGGCCTGCCGCACGAAAAGATTGTGCGTCGCTGGCGGTACGAGGTGCCGGAGCTGATCGCCCGCCGTGCGCTCGGACTGGGAAAAGTCGCCGAGAACTGCGTCTTCCGCCGCGACGCGCTCTTCGATCACTGGGTGGCAAAGCGCTGGGTCCGCGATTGCGACGGCTATTGGGGCTTTCAGGGAAGCTGTCTCGAAAGCCTCAAAGCAGCGAGAAAACGCGAGATCATCGCGATCGCTGAGTTCGCCACGGCCCACGTGCCGCGGGCGATCGAGTTGCTGTCGCAGGAATCGATCCGGCACCCGGAGTGGGCCTCGACGATCTCGAATTTTGCCTTCCCGGACTGGTACCGCAAGCGACTCGAAGAGGAGCCGCACGCGGCCGACTATTGCGTCGCGGCTAGCCAGTTCACCAAGACCTCGCTCGAGCAAGTTGGCATCCCGTCCGACCGGATCCTGCTCTTGCCGCTCGGTGCCGACGTCGAGCAGTTCGCGTTTGTCCGTCGCCCCACGGATGGTCCGTTCCGCGTGTTGTTTGTGGGCGGCGTAGGCCAGCGCAAGGGCGTGAAGTACCTGCTGCAAGCGTTCGAGAAGATTCGGGGAACCGGCGTGGAGCTCACGCTCGCCGGCCCGCTTCCCGCCGACATGCGTCCCCTGAACGCCTACCGCGACACGGTCCGCATGACCGGCCGGCTCGACCAGTCCGAAATCGTGCGGGAAATGCACTCGGCACACGTCCTCGTGCTCCCCTCGGTCTTTGAGGGTTTCGGGCTGGTGATTGCCGAAGCGATGGCGACCGGTATGCCAGTGATCGCCAGCACGCACTCGGCCGGACCCGACCTGATGCGGGAAGGACGCGATGGCTTCGTGCTCGAGCCCGACGACGTCGAAGGCCTGGCCCAGCGGCTGGAGACGTTGCGAGCAGACCGGGAGCGCGCATCGGAAATGGGCGTGTCTGCCGCCGAGCAGGCCCGCACGTTTTCGTGGGACGTGCATGCCGAACGGGTGCGCGAAATCCTGATACAGCTGTCCGGAACCGAGCTCGACCCAGTCTTCGCCCGCGGTGGTTTCATCAACCGAGCATGAACGCCCAGTCGACATTTACCGCGGTCCTCGTTGCCGGCTTCATCCTGGCGTGCATCGTCTTCGATCTGCGCCGTGGGCTGTATCGGCTGCTTTCGCCGCGGACCGCGGTGCTCATCTCGGTGATCTATTGGTACTTGCTCGAAGCGTTGCGGTTGCCCAAGGATCTCGCCAGCTTTACGCAGCTCGAGTACGACTTCGGCATGTTCTGCGTGGTGCTGGCGACGTGCACCTTTCTGGCCGCGTTTCACGGAATTCACGTGCCGCTCTTCGCTCCGTTCACACGACTAATGCGGATGCTCGAGCAGCCGCGGATGTTGTGGATGCTGGTCGCCTCCGGTGCGACGATCGGCTTCGGCAGCATCTTGTTGTACACGCAATTCGATGTGGCGGAGCTGTTCGAGGGGCTCACCGGGATGCGGCCCCGCTGGTCGGGCTCGCTCGGTCGCGGGCGCTACGGGTCGTGGAGCACGATCGTTTACGAGCTGCAGGTGTTCCTGCCGGCCGTTGTGCCTCTGGCGATCGCGCTCGCGTTCATGAAGCGGGCGCCGACGCGGCATCGCTGGTTCTGCGCCGTGTTTGTGATTTGGATGTTCTTGAAATCGTTCTTCAGCGGAACGCGGTCGATCGTGCTGCCGATCGCCTTGCCGTTGGCGGCCGCCATCTTCTGGAACGCGTCGCCGCGATTGCGACGGGCGCTGATCGTGGTTGGCATACCCTGCGGGCTCGTCGGCGGATACTTCTGGTCGGCCGCCGTGGTGGCCGGCCGCAACGCAGGCAAGTTCGACGCGAGCGTGGTGATGAACGTCGATTTTGTCGGCGTCGAGATGTATCGCGAATTGTTGTTCATCATTAAAGCCGAGGAACACGGGATGTCGCCCGAGTACGGGTCGACCTATTTCACCCAGTTGGTCAATCCGATTCCGCGTGCCCTCTGGCCGGGCAAGCCGGTCGCCGACGCCGGGCTCGTGCTGGCTCGGGCGCACGAGGCGCTCGACCGCTTCGGCGAGCCGACGCTCACGGTCTCGCCCGGCTTCCTAGGCGAGGCCTACTTGAACTTCGGCTTCCTAGGGCTTTTGCTCGTGCCGGCTGCGGCCGGCGTGGTCGTTCGCGCCTGGGACGACCTGCTGCCGGTGGGCTTGAGGTCGCTCCCCGCCTTCCTGGTTTATGCCGGCGGCGTGGCCACGATTTTCGCTTGCGGCCGCTCGGTCAACTTTTCGACGTTCTACGCCCTGATGGCCCTGTTCTTCTTGATGCGGATTTCCGAGGTGCTCGGCATCGCGGGACTCCGGACGGCGGCGCCCACTTATGCGTGCCCGGTCCAACGCCGACCGCTCCGAGTGACCGCGCAAACCCGCTACGAACCGCCCGTAAGCCGATGACTCTTGTTCGCTCGACTCGTTTCAACTGCTGAACGCCAAGTGTGACTGTCATTTCTCCCACAAGCATTGAATCACTGACCCGCGACACCGATGTGCTCCGGGAAACGCCTGCGTCGTCGGACGCTGAACGTCCCTTGGTGACGGTCACGTTCGTCGCCTGGATGCGGCGCGAGCTCTTGATCAAGGGGATCGAGAGTGTGCTCGCGCTGGCCTACCGGCCTGTCGAAATTCTCGTCGTCGACAATTCGCCGACAGATGAAATCTTCCAGTGGCTAGTGGAGGCCTATCCGACGGTCAAGTGCGTGAAGACGTTCGCGCCGCTGCCGTTGCCTATGGTCCGCAATCTGATGGTCGCCTCGGCCCGCGGAAAGTATGTCGTCTTTCACGACGACGACAGTCGCTTCGCCGAAACGGCCGGGTTGACCGGAGCCGTCGAATACCTCGAAACGAATCCGCAGGTGGCCTGTCTCGCGTTTCGCCAGCTCGACGAGCGGGGCCGCGCGAACCCGCAATTCGACGGCACCGAAATCTGCCCGGCCTACACGTTCATCGCGTGCGCAGTCATGTTTCGCCGCACCGATTACCTGCAGGCCGGCGGCTACTATGAAAAATACTACCTCTACGGCGAAGAGCTGCCGCTGAGCCTGGGCTTCTTCGGCCTGGGCAAAGAGATCCACTATTACCCGCACGTGCCGGTGATCCACGAGCAAGTGATGCACGGCCGGAAGAACGACCCCGGAGCCGTTTACCACGTCGCGCAAATCGTGATGCACCCGGGGGCGTTTCTGCTGCGGGTGCCGCTGCCGGACGTGCTGGCGTGGTATCCGCTGTTGCTGGTCGCGGACGTTCTGAAGGTGCTCGCGCGGCGCCGCCCGCTGGTCGCCGCCCGTGGAGCGCTCGCCGCGCTCTGGTGGTTCCCGCGCTTTCTGAGCGAACGGCGGTCGATCTCGCGGCCCGATTTCACTCGGTGGATGAAAACGCGTCGCGAATATCAACGGGGAACACTGCGGCGGATTCGCGAGGCGCGCTCGGGCGGCCCGGTCGCGATGCCTGCCGAATCGTCCGCGCTGCCTGTCGCAACCGTGTCACAAGAACTTGCACCCGCAAGACTCGATTCACTAAGTCTGCCACCCGCTGCCCGGTAGTCTCTACACACACGCTTCCGTCATGTCGCATCTGGCCACTGCCGTTTGTCAATCGCGCGACGCGGGCTTTCCGCGCCGGTTGCGGGCCGCATTTTTGACGTTGATGCCGTCGCCCTACGTGCAGGATCTCTTCGAGGCCATTCGGACCGATGGGCGGATCGAGCCGCGCGTCTTTTATATGGAGCAAAGCGCGCCCGACACCTATTGGGGGCGCGTGTCGCTGCCGGACTACGCGAGCTTTTTGCCGGGTCGCGGCTTTCAGGTCGCCGGCATTCGCACTCACGTCAATCCGGGCGCGTGGCAGACGATCGCCGCTTGGAAGCCCGACGTGGTTGTCGTCGCCGGCTACACCAGCGTCACCTGCCATCTCGTGATGAATCGTCTGCGGAAAAGCGGGCGGCCCTGGATCTTTTGGGCCGAGCGTCCCGGTGTGCGGGGTCGCAATCGACTGCTCGGTTCGTTGCGGAAGTTCGCCCTGGGCCGCGCGCTCCGCGGACCTGCAGGGATTGCCGCGATCGGTCAGTTGGCGCAACAGGCCTATGCGAAGAGTGCCGACGCTGCTTGTCCGATTCACAACACACCCTACTGCTGTGAAGTGGAAGACTATTTCGCGATCGACGCGTCCGACCGAGGCACGCGGGGCACGCGATCGATCTTGTATTGCGGCCAGCTGATCGAGCGCAAAGGGATCGACGTGCTGCTCGAGGCATTCGCTCGCGTGGCGGATAAGCTGCCGGACGCCACGTTGTCGCTCGTCGGGACTGGTCCATTGAAGGACACGTTGATTGCCCGCCTCGACCCGCGGCTGCGCGAGCGGGTGGCCTTTGCCGGCTTTCATCCTGTGGCCGAGCTACCGCCATACTTTGCCCGAGCCGACTTGTTTGTGCTTCCGTCGCGGCACGACGGTTGGGGCGTGGTCATCAACCAGGCAATCTCGGCCGGACTGCCGGTCGTCGCGTCGGACGCGGTCGGCGCCGCGGCCGAGCTCGTGCGACCTGATGAAAACGGTTACGTCGTACCCGCCGGGGACGCTACGGCACTGGCCGACGCGATGTTCCGCGTGCTCGAGTCGCCCGCCACGCTGAGGCGAATGTCGCAAGCATCGCGTCAGCTGGCGCAAGAGATTCGGCCCTCCGCAATCGTCGAGCGTTGGGTGCGTCTCTTCGCCGAGGTCTGCCCCGATCACGAATTCTGTGCCCGCCGCGAATCGGCCCGATTGTGAACGAACGCTGATGCACGTCCTGAACGTCTTGCAGTGTACGAACCTGGGGGGCACCGAGCAGGGGGCCTTTCGGCTGATGCAGGCGCTGCGCCCTTATGGGCATTCGTCTGAAGTCGTTTCGATGCATCCGGCCGGCAGGTTCGTCCCCAAGCTCGAAGCGGAAAACATCCCGGTGACGGCCCTCGACTATCGAGGCCGCTTCGGCTGGCGTTCGCACCTCAGCGTGCGGCGCGCGTTTCGCAAGCTGCAGGCCGACAGCCTGATCATGCACGGGCCGACCCTCTCGGGCGTGCTGGCCGTCGCGCCGGCGTGCCGCGGGCATCGGATTCTCTCGGTGCATTACCACCACCGGGGGGTCAAGCCGGATTGGTCGTGGCGGCGGATGTACGCGATGGTTCATTCGCGATTTCAGTTCGTCACATTCTGTTCCGACTACATTCGGCACGAGGCGGAGGCTCTCTACCCGTCGCTCGTCGGCAAGACGCGGACGATCATGTACCCGCTGACGGTGCCCGATCTGCCGGAGCCCGGTGAAAAGCAGGCGGCGCGGCAACGGCTCGGTCTGCCGCTCAAGGCGCGCTTGATCGGCAACGCGGGTTGGCTCATTGCTCGGAAACGCTTCGACGTCTTCTTGCAAGTCGCTTCGCGCGTGGCCGCGCGCTGCCCCAACGCCGAATTTGTGATTGCCGGCGACGGGGTCGAACGGGCCGCTCTCGAGCGACTGGCCGGCGAGCTGGGCGTGGCTTCGCGGATTCACTGGCTGGGCTGGCAGACCGACCTGACCGACTTTTATCACTCGATCGACGTGCTCGAGTTCAATTCCGATTGGGACGCAATGGGGCTCACATGCCTCGAGGCCGCCTCGCACGCGGTGCCGGTGGTCGCGTCGGTATTGAACGGCGGTTTGAGCGAGGTCCTCGGCAGCGAAAACGTGCTTGGCCGCCACGACTTCGACGCGCTGGCCGATCGCTGCGTCCGGCTGCTCGAATCGCCGCAGCTGGCCGCGGAGCAGGGGAACGCGATGCGCTCGCGCGTCGCGACACGGTGTTCGCCGAGCGCCGTCGCCGGCCAATACGACGAGCTGTTGCGCAGCACCTTTAACGGCAACGGTCACGCATGAGAATCACGCACGTCATTCCGTACATGCATCCGGCCGCCGGCGGTCCGCCCGTCGTCGTCGACCGGTTGTCCCGCGAGCTGGCGGCGCGCGGCCACCAGGTCCGCGTGTTGACGACCGATTTCTTCAGCCAGGGCCAGAACGGTTGGCGGACGGCCGAAGCGCGGTCCTACGAACTCGACGTCTTTCCCACTCGCGGTGGCTACTGCTTCGGCTCGCAATTCCGCTCGGCGATCCGCTCCGGCGTGCGCGAAAGCGACGTCGTTCACGTGCACACGCTGTGGACGTTCGCGAGCCTGACCGCGGCCCGTGCCAGCCTCGCGGCGAAGGTTCCGTTCCTCGTGATGCCGCACGGCATGCTCGATCCGTATTCGGTGAAGCGGGGCTGGCTCAAGAAACAGTGCTATGGACGTCTGCTCGAGTGGCCCCTGCTGCGGCGGGCCAGCGGTATGTGCTACACGCACCCCGAAGAAGAACGGCTGGCGGCCATCACGTGCCCCGGACTGCCACAGGGTCACATCGTCGAGCTGGGAACCGAGTCGCCGCCCGATTGCCCGCGCGCCGAGCTGCGCGACGAGTTCCTCAACCGGCACGCCGAGCTGGGAGGGCGGACCGTCGTGCTGTTTCTCGGGCGGCTGCACTCGAAGAAGGGGCTCGATCTGTTGATCCCCGCGTTCGATGCTGTGCGGCGGCAACGCCCACAGACGCATTTGCTCCTGGTCGGGCCGGGCGACCCGGCGTACGTCCAATCGATTCGGGAGGAGGTGTCGCGGCGCGGTCTCGACGGTGCCGTAACTTTCACCGGCGTGCTTTATGGCCGCGACAAATGGGCGGCGATGGCCGCGAGCGACCTCTTCATTCTTCCCTCGTACCAGGAGAACTTCGCGCTGGCGGCCGTCGACGCCGTCCAGAGCGGATTGCCCGTCCTGTTGAGCCGGCGGGTCAACTTGTGGAAGGACCTCGTTGATGCCGGGGTCGGCCGCGACTGCGAGCCCGAGTTGAGTTCCGTGACGACCGCGCTCGGCGCCTGCCTGGACGACGCCGAGTGGCGGCGGGCCGCGGCTCCTGCAGGCAAAGAATTGCTGTCAGAACGATTCAACTGGGCGACGACCGCCGCGCGGCTTGAAACGATCTACGAATCGGTGCGTGCACCGCACGGAAAGCCCGCTCTTGTCTCTTGAACCGCGCAACGTGACGGCGACGGACGATCCGACGACGCTCGATCCGGCGGTTGCCTCGCCGTCGGGCGACTCACTGCTCGCCGTGCCGCGAGCGCAGTGGGCATCCCTGTCGGCCTATTCGCCGCCAAAGGATTACAGTCCGGGCCGCGGGCCGCTCATCCGCGTGTTGTGGTACGTGGCGAGTCTCGTCGTCTTTCAGTCGGGATGGATGCCACTTTACGGTATCAAGCGCTGGCTGCTGCGTCGCTTCGGGGCTGCGGTGGGCGCCGGGGCGGTGATCAAGCCGCATGTACGGATCAAGTTCCCCTGGCGACTGCGACTGGGCGCGCATTGTTGGATCGGCGAGGACGTTTGGATCGACAACCTGGCCGACGTCGAAGTGGCTGAGGACGCCTGCATCTCCCAGGGGGCTTACTTGTGCACGGGCAGCCACGACCATCGCCGGGTGACGTTTGACCTGATCGTGAAGCCGATCGTGATCGAAGAGGCCGCCTGGGTGGGCGCCCGGGCCGTCGTGCTGCCGGGGGTGATTGTACGCCGTGGCGCAGTGGTGGCCGCCGGCAGCGTGGTCACGCACGACGTGCCGGCCGGCGTCATCGCGGGCGGCTCACCGTGCCGCGTGATCGGTGAGCGGCAGGCGGACGGCACGCAATGATTCTCCGGCGAGTGAGCTTCGACAAACTTGGGCGAGGTGAACGATGAACACGATCTTTTTCAATGCCAAGACCGATGACAACGAACGGCGGGAGCTGTTGTACGAAGGGCAATTAGTGGTTTACTCAGCGACGCGCCGGTCGCTGGAGCTTTGCCAGTTCGCCAGCGAGCTAGCGCGGGACGCGTTCGCTCCGCACGATCCGGAGGTCGCGCACCGCTTTATTCCGGTCGAGCAATATGTCGAGATCCTGGCCGCGCTCAAACCGAAGTTCATCCACCACCCGCGCTCGAAAGAGCTGATTCAGGGCCTCTTGACTGACTTAGACTGCGATCTCGAAAAAACCTATTTTGACGTGCCTCGCCTGCGAACCATGGCGCCCGACGACTACCTGACCGCGGGGCTCGCCTATGCCTTTCACCCGCACCGCGACACCTGGTTCTCCGCGCCCCCCTGTCAATTGAATTGGTGGCTGCCCGTCTTCGACATCCGGAAAGAAAATACCATGGCCTTCCATCCGAAGTATTGGGGCCAGGCGGTTCGAAACAGTTCGCGGGAATACGACTACTACAAATGGAACAAAGAAAGCCGGCGGGAGGCTTCGAAGCAGATCAAGGTCGACACGCGAAAACAACCCCAGGCCGAGGAAGCCCTCGAACTTGACTCGCAACTTCGGATCGTGTGCGAGGCGGGAGGACTCGTCATCTTCTCCGGCGCCCAGATGCATTCGACGGTTCGAAACACGTCGGGCCTCACGCGGTTCAGCATCGATTTCAGGACCGTCCACCTGGACGACGTATTGGCTCGGCGGGGCGCACCGCTGATCGATTCGGCATGCACAGGGACGACCTTGAGAGACTTTTTGCGAGGGAGCGATTACGCCCGACTGCCCGACGAGACCGCCGCTCTTTACGACGAACGGCCGCCTGCGGACGGCGAGTTGATCTACATGCCCGAGGCCGCAAATCGTACCGGCGGCCCGGTGCCTGCGTAAAAAGGGGGCCTGCGTGAAACGCGAGCTGGCGGTTTGCGGATGAAGCCTTGATGCCGGTCGAAATGATCGCTTGCCCGAACGCGCAGCGCCGCATGCCCCCACCTGTTAGCATCGGAATGCCGGTTTTTAATGGGGAAAAATACATTGTCCCGGCGCTCGAGTCGATTCTCGGCCAGAGTTTTTCGGACTTCGAGCTAGTCATCTCCGACAACGCGTCGGACGATCGTACGCCCGAGATCTGCCAGGAGGTTGCCGGAAAGGATCCCCGCATCCGTTATTTCCGACAGCCCACGAACGTCGGAGCGCCGCGGAACTTCAATTTTGTTTTTGAGCAAGCGAGAGGGCAATATTTCAAGTGGGCCGCCGACAATGACGTCTGCGACCGCAATCTCCTGAAAGTGTGCAAAAAAGTTCTGGACGAGCGCCCAGAAGTCGTGCTCTGTTTTGGCAAGACGATGGCGATCGATCAGGACGGCCGGATCCTGAGCGCTTTCGAGGAAAACCTGGTCATTGACGACTCCCGTCCCAGTCGACGATTTCGCCACGTCGTTGACCATTCCTACTACAACAACGTCCACGCGGGGCTCTTCCGATCGGAGAGTCTGCGTCAAACCATGCTGGAGCAGCCTTATCCTGCCGCCGACATGGTCATGATCGCGGAACTGGCGCTCTATGGGCAGTTCTGCGAGGTGCCCCAAGTCCTGTTTTACCGGCGCGAGGCGCCGGGCACGGCGACAAAACTGCGCAGCAATCGCGAGAACCTGAAGCTTTGTTCTCCCAATTCGACGTCGCGCTGGTACTGGCCGACGTGGAGATCCTTCTTCGGGTATTTCCAGGCGGTCTTGCGTTCGCCAATCGGAATTCCGGAAAAGGTCAGAATCTGTCGTTACCTGCTGAGAAGGTCGGTTTCTTACCGGCGGATGCTCTGGAATGAACTCGCGAGCAACCTGCGCGGCTGAGGAAAGGTAATTGAGCATCGCTCACGCCATCGAAACAGCGAGCAAAACAACGGGCGGCACCGGCAAAACGGCGTCGGCGCCGTGCCGCTTCTGCGCGGCTCCGCTGAGCGCGACGTTCGTCGACCTGGGGATGTCGCCGTTGTGCGAAAGCTACTTGAGCCGCGAGCAGCTCAACCAGATGGAGCCGTTCTACCCGCTGCACGCGTATGTCTGCGGCGAATGCTTCCTGGTACAGCTCGAAGAATTCGTGAGCGCCGAGCACATCTTCAGCGAGTATGCCTACTTCTCGTCGTACTCGACGAGTTGGGTTGAGCACGCACGGCTTTACACGGAAGAGATGATCGAGCGGCTGCGGTTGGGTCCGGCGAGCCACGTCGTCGAACTGGCCAGCAACGACGGCTACCTGCTCAAACATTTCGTGGCCCGCGAAATTCCCTGCCTGGGGATCGAACCCGCTGCGAATATCGCTGACGTGGCCAATCGCGAGGGCGTGCCGACGCTCGTCAAGTTTTTCGGCAGGGCGCTAGCCCGCGAACTGGCCGCGGCCGGCAAGCGGGCCGACCTAATCGTGGGCAACAACGTCCTGGCCCAGGTTCCCGACCTCAACGACTTCGTCGGCGGTATCAAAATCCTGTTGGCGGCTGACGGCGTCGTGACGGTCGAATTCCCCCACCTGTTGCGGACCATGCAGGGCATGCAGTTCGACCAGGTTTATCACGAGCA
>Ga0210396_10001237_pt1 | contig 28630 bp, 23 predicted proteins | sample IncBWH17OmetaG_FD_155466 | JGI IMG/M metagenome (GOLD analysis project Ga0210396, IMG submission 155466) | Forest soil microbial communities from Barre Woods Harvard Forest LTER site, Petersham, Massachusetts, United States - Inc-BW-H-17-O ...
GGCACCTCCTGCGTTGAGGCTTGCGTTGCCGCCTTCTTGGCAATGATTCCCTGACAGAGCTGCACGCATTCATCGCAGATGAACACGCCGGGTCCCGCGACCAGCGTCTTCACCTCCGTTTGCGCCTTCCCGCAAAAAGAGCAGCGATATACGCGCTTGTGAGTTTGGGTAGCTTTCTCTTCTGGCACGGCCTTTTCTCCGTCGTCAACGTCAGGATGACAGTCAACTGCACATTGACGTCCATGTCAACCCAACATTGACGACCATTCCATTCGGCTGGGCCACCAAACCGCCGCGCATTGTTCCGGAAGGCAGCGCTTCCTCACCCACCAAGCCCTTCAGGCCTGGTCCCCCCTCTCCCGCATCGCGTCGAATTGCGGGCGAGGGTGGCGAGCGGAGCGAGGCGGGTGAGGGGCTACTCGGCCGCCGCGCGGACCGGCGCTTTGCCCAGCACTTCGGCGGCGGCGTTGGCGACTGGGGTGCCTTCGAAGAAGTCGAGGTTTTGCGTGCCGAAGAGGCGCACCGCGTTGGCGAAGGTGAAGTCGCGGAAGTCGTCTCGGGTGATCAGCTCGTCCTCGACCAATTCCCAGGCTTCCGGCAGGACCATGCGCATGTCGGGGATATCGAAATGGCCGACATCCGAGCTGAAGATCGCGTTGATCCGGGCGCCGAACGGGTTGAGCTTGCTGAACGCGACGGCGTTCATGCGGTCGTCCGGCTCGCAGCCGAAGAAGAACGGCTTCGCGTAGAGCTCGATCCAGTCCTCCTTGCGGGTGATCCGGCACGCGGCGTAGTCGTCGTGCACCGGAACCCCGCCGTCGAGCTCGTCGTCGCCCGGGTTTGGCCAGCCGTCGCGGCGGCGCAGTTCGTCGCCGATGTCCTTGTACCCGTATTTCTCGACCAGCTGCGCCAGCAACGGGCGGTCGAGCTTTTTCGGGTCCATGTATTCGAGCCCTGCCTTGCCGCGCCGCTCCCAATGCTCGATCAGGTCAGCAAACAATTGGCAGGCCCAGCCGGAACCCCCTTCGAGAAAACCAAAGCGCAGATCCGGGAAGCGCCGCGTGACGCCGCCAAGGAATATGGCCTTGGCCACCGCATGGCCGGCGGCGGCGAAATGGCCGATATGGTTGAACGTGAAGTTGCTCGGCCCATTGCGCAAGCCGAGGCCGCGGCCGCCGGTATGGAAAGTCGGCGCAATCTTCAATTCCAGGCATTTCCGCCAGACCGGGTCGTAGTCGTAATCGCTGTCGAGGCCGAGCTGATCGTAATGCGCAGCGAAGCGGGCGATTTCGGGGTCGACGCCTTTGGCCCCCGGCAATGGCCGCCTGATCCCACTGCCGAACATGCCGACCTTGGAGCCGAGCTGCCTGGTGACGAACTCGAGCTCCTCGATGGCCTCCTCGGGGGTGTGCATCGGGATCACCGCCGCTGGGGTCAGGCGGTCGCTGAGATCGCGGAAGTAATCGGCCGTGACGATGTTGAACCCGCGGATCACGGCGCGCCGGGTCTCCGCATCCTCGATGCGCGCGATGCCCAGCCCGGCGGTCGGATAGATGATGCCGAAATCGATCCCCAGCTCGTCGAGCCGGTCATAGAGCATCCGCGGCATCATCGCGGTGGCGCGGTCGCGGGTATTGGTCGACTGGCGCCCCCAATAGCCTTCCATCGCGATGCCGCGGCGGCGCCGCTCGGCGATCGAGAGTGAAAGCGCGTCGGGGATGCGGCGCATGTGCCTGAGGAGCCCGTCTGCCGCCTTGTCGCCCGCCGCCTTGCGCACCTTCTCGGCGAAAACCGGCCCGTATTCGATCCAATGGCCGTCCGCGTCGATGACGGGATGGGTGAGCCCGGAACGGACTTTTTCGGGGTGCCACTCTTTGCGCGCGCTCATGCTCTCTCCTTCGCGAAGTGTTGGGTGCATTGTGCTGCCATTCTTAACAGAGTGCCAGCAACGATTTCCCGATGCGGGAGGTCAGGCGCCGAGCCCGAAGCGGCGGCCGAGGAAGTCGAGCACGTCGCCGGTGCAGCGGTCGGGGAAGGCGTCGCAGATGTTGTGCGGCGCGCCTTCGTACAGCCGCATCTCGACATCCCGGACGCGCCCGCGAAACGGCTCGTAATTCGCGGTCGAGCCGATCGGCTCGGCGCCGGGCACGACGACGAGGGTGGGGCACAGAATACGGTGCAGCTGGTCGCTCCAGTCGTAGCTCGCCATCAGCAGGACGAATTTGCCGATATAGGCCGGATCGTTCTTGGCCGCCTCGTCGAGAAACCACTCGACGAGCCCCGGATCGACCTTGTCGAGCGGCAATCGGTCGGCGATCGTCTCGGCGAGAAAGGCGCGCATCCCTTTGGCTTGTATCTGCGGGATCCAGCTCGGCGCCTGACTGTGTTTAAGCCCGGGCGTCGAGCCGAACAGCATGAGGCTGCGCACCCGCTCGCCATGGTTCATCGCCAATTGCTGGCCGAGATAGCCGCCCGCCGAATTTCCGACGATATGGGCATTGGCGCACTGCAGATGGTCCATCAGCTCGATGACGTCGCGCACCAAGCGGTCCAGGGTTAGCTCGCTATCGGCGGGCGGGACCTGCGAGCTGCCGTGGCCGCGCAAATCCATGCGCACGACCCGGTAATGCCGGCCAAGCGGCGGGACCCACGCGTAGTACCGGCGCGCGCTGCCCATCGCCGCATGCAGCAGCAGCAAACTCGGCGCCTTCTTCCACGGGTCGGTGAAGTCGTCGCTGCGATAACCGAGGCGTATGCCGTCGCTGGCGCTGAAGCTGTCCATATCCGGTTCCCTCTGGAGGTCGTCGCCCCCGCAAAAGCGGGGGTCCAGGGCCAGCGATCGAGACCCCGCCGCCCTGGATTCCCGCTTTCGCGGGAATGACGAATAAATGCGGCCTTTCTTGCCTCCTAACCCAGGATCATCTACGAGCTTTCCCGACGAGGCAACCTGTCGAGATCGGACGGCGAGATGAAAGTCGGGATCTTTCTTACCTGCCAATACCCGCCGGGAAGCGACATGGTCGCCGCGCTCGAGGCCCAATATGTCATGATCCGGCTGGCGCGCGACCGCGGCTGGGACGCCGTCGCGACCGGCCAGCATTACCTGAGCGAGGGGATGCGCCAGATCCAGCTGGTGCCGTTCTTGGCGCGCTTGGCGGCCGAGGCGGGCGAGATGACAGGCATCTCCGGAGTGCTGTTGACGGCATTGCATAACCCGGTCGAGGTCGCCGAACACATTGCCTCGCTCGACGCGATCTGGCGCGGCAATTTTGTCTTTGGCGTGGGTCTCGGCTATCGCGATGTCGAGTTCGACGCCTTTGGCGTGCCGCGCGGCCAGCGCGTGCGCCGTTTCGAGCAGTGCCTCGAAGTCGTCAAGCGGTTGTGGACCGAGGACAATGTCAGCTTCGAGAACGACATCTGCAAACTGACCAATGTGACAATGACCTGCCGGCCAGTCCAGCAGCCATATCCGCCGATCTGGTTTGCCGCCAACAACGACCGTGCAGTGAAGCGCGCCGCGCGCCTCGGCGACAGCTGGTTTGTCAATCCGCACGCTACGATCCCCGAAATTACCCGACAGCTGGCTCTATACCGAGCGGAGCTGGCCGGTTTGGGGAAGCCCTTTCCTCGGGTGCTGCCCTATGCCCGCGAGATCTTTTGCGCCAAGGACAAGGCCACGGCGCTCGAAATGGCCGGTCCCTACCTGTCGGAAAAGTACCAGACCTACGCCAAATGGGGACAGGACGAGGTGTTGCCGGGCGACGATACGTTCCGGCAGCCTTTCGAGGAGCTGCTGCGCGACCGGTTCGTGCTGGGCAGTCCCGATGAGTGCTACGAACAGCTGCGCCCGTGCTGGGAGCAAGCTGGGGCCAATTTCCTGATGTTCCGCACACACTGGAGCGGCATGCCGCTCGGCCACGCATTGGCCAGCATGCGGCTGATCAGCGACGAGCTATTGCCGGAATTGCGCCGGATCACCCCAGCCTCGGCCTGACCCAAGTTCTCAGCCTCCCGATAAGAGACGATTTCGACCAAATTAGCGGTCATTGCGAGGAGCGGAGCGACGAAGCAATCTCGATCGGACGTGCGCGTAGCGGCCCGAGATTGCTTCGCTGGCGCTCGCAATGACAATTGGAGTTAGGAGTGGAGCCTGATTGGAATCCGCTCGGGGGTCGGTGACGATACTCATGCTTGCTGATTGACGGTTCTTGGACGGGCAAGCCCTAAGTTGCGTGCAAATGTCCGATAACCGTGCATTGGCATTGCGGGGCATTCGAGTGAAGATACATTTGGCATTGTGCCTCTTTTTAGCGGCTTTCTCGGCAAGTCTTCCTGCGCTTGCAGGTCAACCCGGCGAAACTGTACCTCCGGGTTCTATCGACCCCGCCACGTTCCACTTTAACGATCTTTACACGACACCCTTTGGCCCCGCCTATGCAGATATCTGGACCGCCCAGCAGAATTTCCTGGCGTGCAGGCCGCCTGTCGACCAAGCGTTCTCCTATGCACTCTGCTATTTTTCCGGCCCGGCCGTCGCCACTCCGATCCAGACCGCGGGCGGCGGCCCTTCTGCCAACCCGCCATTGCCCTGCACCTTGTCGCCGGACGGCAAGTCGGCAACTTGCACATGCTATGAGATACAGACAGAACAATATCCGCCTGTTGTCCCCTATTTTGCGAACATCAACGGGATCCTCAACCTCGACCTATATTTGCGCACGATCGCCGCCTGCGGCCATGACGGCGAACTGTGCGGCTCTCAGGCGCCAGTTTGGGACCATATGTGGTGGAATGCGGCTCCGATCTGTCGGGCGGTCAACACCAACAACGTCATTCCGACCGCCGAACTGATTTCGGTATTTTCGACGGTCAAGACTTCGGACTACACCACCGGCACGACCCCCAACACGACCACTTGCCCAGCCGGCAAATATGCCGGGTGCATGACGGCGCCATGCTACCATACCGGCAAAACAGACAGTGCCGGTAATCCACTCGTGGAATGCAACTGTCCCGTCTACGATGGACCCTTCGAACTGGGGCAGGCCGGAGTGCCGTGCGACGCAAACGACTTGACGCCGCCGGCGGCGCGAACCGGCTCGTTCGGGTTCATCCCAGGCTTGCCGAATGTCTGGCCGAATTTGCCTCCGCAACAGACGCAACAGAATACTGCGGGACAACTCGACTCTGCGACAGCCCGGCAGATTTTGACCGCGGCCGGCGTGGACTCCGGGGCGATCGAGAATTTCATCGCGACATTCTTCCCCGCGGGCCAACAGCAGGCTTATTCCGATTCCACCGGCCCGAGGCAGGGAATGGGCTACTCCCCCGGGCCGCGATCCTATGGCGGTCAGAGCAGCGTTTCCGAACCTCCGGATAATGCCGCCGCCTGGGCTGAACTCCAGGCTCTGATCGATGCCCGTTACTCGAGCGGGCCGGGAGCTCCGCCCGTGTACGTCTGGTCGGCGGCCCACAATCCGGTGCAAAACCACCAGCCGATCGATCCCCCGGCCGACGGCTGCTTGCCCGATGTGCCGGGTCAGAAATCCTGTCCGCTTTATTCTCCGATGACGCAATATCCCGTGGCCCAGGGAAGCCCCCTTTGCCAGAAGGTGTGTGCCGCCTATCGCAATGATACGCGCCAGGACGCAAACGGGTCGCCCACGGACATCCAGGTCGGCTATAGCTGTGACGCGGCGCTGTGTACAACCCTCGGGAATGGCCAGACCTCGCCGGCTCAGGTCGATCCTCTAGCGAAGGCCAACTTGCTGCAAAACGCTTGCGGCGGCTTAGCCGGGCAGAGCGGGTTGCGGGCTATCTTGGCGCTCGAACAGATCGACCACTGCAGCTGTTGTGCAAGCCAAGTCTGCGGTTGCGCGAATGCTGGGACCGACATTGACCCGGATACCCAAACAGAAATTGCCGGGCTGAACGCTGCGCAGCAACAGCTGGGAATAACGCCGCAGTGTCAGATCAACGGCACTCTTTGCGGCGCAGGGCCACCACCATAAACCTGGGCTCCACGCCGCATCCGTGTTTTCAAGAATCTTCCGGGTGAGGGTTAAGCCTCGGGCGTTACGCCTCGGGCGTTAAACCTCGGGCGCAAAGAACACGAGAGTGCGCGCCTCGATGCTCTCGCGGGGCGGCGCGTCAGCCGGCGAGGTCGGGTCGTCGAAGCCGCTATGGGCGGAAAACCGCGCTGCTCCCTCGCGCGCCGAGTCGAAGCACCGGATCAACACCGGTTCATCAGCCTGCATTTTCGGGAAGTAATAGTACCGCTGCTTGGGATTGTAGGTGATCGAGTAAGTCTCGCCCGTGCGGTCCGGGTATTTGAGGTCGCTGCCTACCAAATCCTCCTCGAAGAGGCTCTCCGCGTCGCATAAGGTCAGCGGCGATTCCAACACCGGCCCGCTGATCGGGCGCCACAGATTGATGATCGCGTAGCGGTGCTTTAAGAGCTCCTCTGCCTCCTCCCCCATCAGCTGCCGCACCCGCTGAGGCGAAGACCAGGCGGTGTAGTCGTTGTGGACACGCTTTGCCGGGATCTTTACGCAGCTCCCCTCGAGCGCCGCCATCGCCGCGTTGCGCACAATATGGTCGAAGGCAACGACGCGCGCGGCGCCGGTCGCCTCCTTGATCACGCGCTCACATTCCGGATAGTAGACCGACGTGATTTCGTCCTCGTCGTAGAAATTCTTTACTGCCGTTTGGTGGTGCAGCAGTACAAAGCCTTCCTTTTCGAGTGAGAGCCGGCCGATCAGCGGCCGCGCATCGCGGATCGGCACCCGATGCTCTTCGCTCGTGCCGGTCCTGGCGGGAACACCCGGCGGCGGCTCGTAATTGTAGGCGACCGGTTTTTCGGCCATTGGAACGAGGAAGTTGAGCGGCGCCACGACGGTCTTCAGTTCCGCGACTACCGAGCCGTCCATCATGTCCTCCGGAGTTGCAACTATCCTGTCGGCTCAACCGTAGAAGAAGCCAGGTTGACCGTCAACACCGGCTATCGCGGGGGAGGCGCTCCGGGCGGCTCCGAAAGAGGCACGACTTCGATCGCGATCGGCAAGTACAGCTTCAGGACGTCAGTGGCGAACTCGACCTGCTCGTCGTCGGGGGCGCGAACGAATACCGCTGTCTCGCCGTTGCGGATGAATCGCGCGAAGCTCTCGCGGGCGTTGCCGATCACCAGTGGATCGACCTCCAATGCCGCAAGCGCGGGCTGCAAGGTAGGAGGAATAGAGCCGACCTCCTTGAGTACCCGATGCGCAATGTCCTGCGGCGCCACTCCTTCGGTGATCATCCGGTGGACGGCATCCTCGGCGATCCCGCTCGAATGGAACAGACCGATTACCAAAAGCGTCGCCATGCCGCTCTCCTCTTACGCGTGTCTCCCGGGCGCCCAAGGCTCCGGCGCGCGCGGTTCCAGATCGGTCACGACATCGACCACGACGGGCTCGCTCGCACCCATTGCCTCGGCGAGCGCGGGCGCGATCTCGCCCGGGCGCTCCACTCGGATGCCGCGGACACCAAAGCTCCTCGCAACCGCGGTGAAATCGGTCGGCCCGAAGCGGATCAGCTCCTCGCCGCGACCTGGCCGGTTGCCGGCAACGCGGCGCACGCCGGTCAGGTTCTGACCGAAGCCGGAATTGTTGTTGACGACGACAGTGACGGCGATGCCGCACCGGCGCGCCGATTCGAGTTCGGCGAGGTGGTAGTAGAACCCGCCATCGCCGGTGAAGCACAGGACCTTCCGAGCCCCGGCCGCGCATTTGGCGCCGAGCGAGGCAGGAAACGACCAGCCGAGCGACCCGGCCGCCCGCAGATAGGTCTGCGCGGCGCCGTTGAGCTCGATCATCGTGCCGGTCCAGATCCCGGAATACCCGGTATCCGCCACCAGGACTGCATCGGCTGGCAATGCCCGGGTGATTTCGGCGCACAACCGCTCGACCCGGATCGGCGCGCTGTCGTTCTCACAGAGCGGCGTCATCGTGGCGCGCCAATCGGCGACGATGCGCGCCGCCTCTTCGGCAAAGCCGGGGTCGCGCGTCGGGTTTCCGATTAGCTGGTTGAGGTAAACCAGCGTCGCTTTCGGGTCGCCGACGAGCCCCGTCGTGTTCGGGTAGCTGCGGCCGATCTCCAATGGATCGGCGTCGATCTGCACGATCTTTGTGTCCGGCGGCGGCACGGTCCAATTCAACGTGACCTGGTCGCCTGTGTCGCAGCCGATGAACAGGACCAGATCGGCGCCGTGCACGATGCGGTTCGCCGGCGGCGCGGAATAGCTGCCGGCGACCCCGACGGAGAGCCGATGGCCGGTCGGGATCAGGCCGCGGGCGCCAAGCGCCGTGGCGACCGGCGCCTGCAACGCCTCGGCTAATGCGAGAACCTCAGGCCCCGCCTGCGAGGCGGCAGCGCCGTCACCGGCGACGATCGCGACGCGGCGGGCCGCGGCCAGTGCCGCCACAGCGCGCTCGACGTCGGCGGTATCGGCTACCGGACGGTGCGCGGGGATGCGCCGTTCCTCGGGGTCGATGACCGGCGGTTCGGCGGTCTGGCCAAGCTCGATTTCATCTCCCTGATGTCCCGAAAAATCGAGATGGGTCGGGCGCGGCGTCTCTGCCAACGCGGCGCGCCACGCATAGCGCATCAGCCGCGGCAATTCGGAGGTCAGGTCGATGGTGGTCGAGAACTTGGTCACCGCGGCGAAGAGCGGGGCGTGAGGAATTTCCTGGTACGCATTGCGATGCTGAAACGACGGCGGCTTGCGGCCGGTCAGCGCAACCACCGGGGCGCGGCCCAGAAAGGGGTCTTGCAGTCCGGAGGCCAGATTGGCGGCGCCGACCGCCTGCGCCATGCACACCCCCGGTCGCCCCGCAATCCGGGCATAGCCATCGGCCATATACGCCGCCGCTTTTTCCGAATGCGCCAGGATCGGGGTAACCCCGAGGTCCTTCAATTGCAGCAACGTGCGGCGCAGCACCGACTCGACAAAGAAGACGTGCGTCGTGCCCGCCCCGGCCAGTGCCCGTGCCAGCCATTCGGCGCCGTTCATCGATCCATGTTCACTCAACTCTGTTTCCCTCCCAGTCTTGCCGTCGCCCCCACGAAAGCAGGAATGACGGGTTGAATCAGATAACTTCGTTATCGCGCAACCGTCGGATTTCGTCCGGCGTGTAGCCGGCGAGGGCGCGCAATACATCCTCTGTGTGCTCGCCCTTCAGAGGCGCGCGTTTGGCGGCGACCGAAGGCGCACGGGGCAGCCGATCACCGAGAAGCGCCCGCGGGTCCGATGTTCGAGATCGAAGATCGTCTCGCGCTCTCGCAGACGTGGGTCGGTCGGCACTTCAGCGGTGTCGAGCACCGCGCCGCAGACGATGCCGCGTCCAGCGAACGCTTTCATGACCTCGCGCTTCTCGCCTTGCACCGTCCACCCTTCGATCTCCGCCATCAATGCCGCGCCGTCACGGGCGCCCGCCGGTTGATAGCTTGCGGGGCTCGTCTAAACTGGCAGACCTCATCGTGGTGTGGAGATCCAAACCGAAAGAGCATCGATCCCGCTCCATTACGCCCAGGCCCTATTTAGAACGCTGTCACGAAAACGCACGGGCAAATTACCGCTCGATGCCCAGCCAACGCGCCTCCAGACGCGCCAGGAAACTCCCCGATTCATCGTAGTCGAAGTTCGGGGGATGGCCCGAAGACCACTTTCCCACCGGTCTTATTCCGCTCTGATAAAGGGCACGTAAATACGCCATCCGAGATTCCATCAACGCCAGATGGGACAGAGTCTCCTCGATTTTGCGGCGCTCTAATGGCTCGCTGATCACTGCATTCCGGCGTATCCAGAAATCCACAATACCGGGAAATATCCAACGGCGTATGCTGATCCATCCCACAGTCAAAGCAAGTGCCACGCTAGCCGATATCAAAGCCCAATACGTTATGCTAGCGACCATGTATCCGTAATCGCGAGATTCGATAAACCATATTAAAGCACCATAGGCGCCCATCAGTCCTAAAAAAATAATGCATAGAAGTACTCGCTCCCTCGTCTCCATTTGACGAAGCGCGTTGATAAACGACCGCAAGGCATTGCTGATTCTCTTTCTAAATTGATGACCCCAAAAAGAGACTGCATACCAAGGGATGAAAAATACAGCTAGAAAAAAGATTATTGCCGCTGCCCAATATTCCGAATCCGTCAAAGACAGCACGATAAAAGAGATGCCAGGCTCATCTGCAGGCCATGTGCCATTGATTACAAACAACGCCGAAGTGATGCAACCGAAAAACAAACCCCCGCGGAATACCGTTAATGACCATAGTGGTGGAAGTTCTTCCTCGCTGTGCTGGCGCCGCCGTCGTGATCGGATAATCGTACGACCACTTATGTGAGCTATTAGAGCTATAAGAGCTGCGAAGTTGACTAGGATAATAGCCGCCAAAGCTGCTGCATAATACAGAACTAGGTCAAAAAGTCGGGCGCGCCAAAAAATCCGCAATCTCTGCATGCCAGGTGAGAGTTCAAGAGAAAATCTGATTTCCGAATAGCGTGACCAGAATTCGGGCGAACTAAATTGAGATAAAAAATAAGCAAGCCTGGCCTCCAGTGGTGAAGTCAGTTGAGCAATGTACCGGCAGGCGTTGAAGGCCGTCTCACTTATCCAGTAACTCCCGAGTGAAAGTGCAGTTCGAATTACGGGTTCAATCTGTTTAGGCGGTAAGAGTCCAACCGATTCTACCGCAATCTTCCTGATAAGTAGGCTTTCATGCCGCTCCACGGTCTCTTCAATGTGTGCGAATAATTCAGAGATGAAGCCAGAAAGTACGGGTGTGCGACTATGGAAAGCATCATTAAGAAAACGTAAGCAATGAACGTGGCGCAAGAACCTGCGCTCATCGCCTCCAATCAGAGCCGCGCTCTGCATTTCCCTCCAGCAGTAGTTCGCTATGTACTCCGCCGCGGGTTCGGCGCATATTCCAGCATATAGCACAAGCGCATCACGCCATTTGCTATCAAGCGGAATTGCATCCAGCGGTGGCAACCCGCCTCGTGCCAGAAGGTGACGCACAAAGAAATATTCGTTGAAACGGCGATGCACGAAGCTGAATCGCCCCAGTCCCGCGCCGCCGCCTTTCCGCCCAATCCGAGCGGCGACGAGGATGTCAATTGCGTCGGAGATGCGCTGCGCCGCCCTTACTCTGGCATCCGGGTCGACTACGCGGGGATCAAGCATGCCTCGCTGAATCAGTTGGACGCTAATTTCAAGCCCTACCTCGGGCGCTTCGAAAATTAATCTAGCTATTTCGATTGCGTATTGGACAACTGCCTCGTCCGTGAGGCCGCTGGCGTGCAATTCATCGCGAACCAGCCCAAGGCGGCGGTGAATGCAACTTTCATACATCTGCGGTTGGCTTTCCGGTAAGTTATGCGGTGGTTGCTTGAGGAAATCAATTATCAACCCCGCCGTAAATGGATTTCGGGCTAACGGAACCAAGTCTGGGCGCTCCGTGAAGATTGAATTGGCTATCGAGGGATTAGTCTGGGCGTTTACAAAACTATCTCTGATCTTCCTCTCTGTAAACGGGCGGATCTCCATTGTGCAGACCTGCCGACTTGTCGCCATCCGCGGGCGCCTGAAGTAGCGCGAAGCTAGAACGCCCCGTGATTCTGTGTATCCGAAAAAGAACAAATTAAATACTTCTGATAGGGCTCCTATCAGCCATGAGGAGTCATCCACGTCTAGCAATGCTGGGATCTCGTCGAATGAATCAAATACGACGAAAAACAACCCATTTTCAAGCATTCGATCATAGAAATTGTCGATAAAGTCAGATCCAAAGGCGCCAAGCCGGCGCTTTAGGTTTTTGACAACAAACTCCTGCAAATCACCAAGCGTCGGCGGGTTGGTTGGAGTCCACGCTCTCTCTGGCATCCATTCTTTGAGATTAATATAAAGCGGAACGTTCCCCTTTTTGTTAATTGTTTCCCGAAGGAGCAGTTCGCACAACACGCGCAGCGCTACGCTCTTACCGGCTCCTGGATCGCCAAGTACAACGAAAAGTTGATCTCGCTTGTTAAGCCGTATGGCAGTTAGCATGTCGCGCAATCTCCGCGATCGCCGACCTCCGGAGGAAATCTCTACTTCTGCCTCGACGGGCACGAACCACTCTGCGCTCCAGTTTGTGTCCGTGTGGATGTTGTTGAGTTCGGCGGCCATCGTCCTGCAAAAGCCTGCCAATCGATCAGAAAACGTTTTCTCACGCAGGCGGGGATCGGCGGGGTATCGGCGCATGCCGATGCTCGGAGAGGCGCGATTCAAATAGTTAATAATTGCAATGGCGACCAGAGCAAAGAGGAGGAGACTGGCTACGCCCCAATCGAATTTCTGGGGTGAGATCCGGGGGGAAAAAGAAATACCTCCTACCAAGTCGTATTTCGTATGGATGGCAAGTTTAAAGTATCCTGCTGCAATACTACCAACAAGCGCCAATGATGCGGTCGCAATCTTAGTCCGATTACTCTCAGCAGGTGACCACACAGCTTTGGTAATCCAGAGGGCACCGAGGAATATAAGTCCTAGCAGTACCGCCGCTAGCAGTCCATCAGCAAGAAAGAGGAAGACAAGTGAGCAGCTAAACAATAGCAGCAGGCCGAGCAGTAGGCGCTGTTTTCCATCCATCGCGTCTAAGAACGACGTGATCGCTTCAACCATGTGGCACTCTCCCCCCAGCAAGCGCAGTTGCTTTGCGCATAAGCTCGCGAAGTCTCAATTCTGCCCAAGGGCTATCAGATGCTGAACTTAGATCACCGGAATTTCTTTCGTTTTCACGGACAATGAAATCTGAGGCAATCGCGTCGCGCACAGGCTGATGCACTGACGAACGCCCTCGGAGCTCGTTAGAGCTAAAATCCGATCCAATCGAATTCAGTTTGACCCGCATAACTACAACCGACCTCTAGTCCTTTATAATAAGCGCTCAATTCCAAATTGTAGATAATCCACGTTTAGAATACTATATAGCCCCCCTTGTCCTCAGACCCTCAATCTGCTCGGGCGTATAGCCGGCGAGATTACGCAGCACATCCTCCGTGTGCTCGCCCTTCAGCGGGGCGCGCTTGGCGGCCACTGGCGAATCCGAGAGGCGCACGGGGCAGCCGATTACCGAAAAGCGGCCGCGCGTCGGATGTTCGAGATCGAAGATCGTCTCGCGCTCGCGCAAATGCGGGTCCGCGAGCACTTCGGCGGTGTCGAGCACCGCGCCGCACACGATGCCGCGCCCGGCGAACGCTTTCATGACCTCACGCTTTTCGCGCTGCGCCGTCCAGCCTTCGATTTCCGCGGTCAGCGCGGCTCCGTTGCGGGCCCGCGCCGGAGCGCTCGCGAAACGGTCGTCGTCGCGCAAATCCGGGCGCCCGATCACCTCGGTCATCGCCTCGAACATCTCCGGATTGTCGGGCGGGATGATCATGTAGACGTAGTCATTCGACCCGCTGCCCGCGCAGCGCAAGAGATCGGACCAGCCGCCGGTGGCCGAGCGGTTGCCGCTGCGTTCCAATGGTTCTCCGGTCGCCAAGGTCTGGGTGTATTTGACCCGGGTCAGGTTCAGCACCGCCTCTTGCATCGCGACCTCGACGAGTTGGCCGCGGCCGGTGCGTTCACGCTGCACCAGCGCCGCGAGGATGGCGATCGTCAGATGCATGCCGGTGCCGGAATCGCCGATATTGGCGCCGTTGACCATCGGCGGGCCGCCCGCCTCGCCGGTGACGCTCATCGCGCCGGAGGTCGCCTGCGCTACCGGCTCGAAACATTTGAACCCGCTGTACGGGCCATAGGAGCCGAACCCCTTGACCGAAGCGTAGATCGCCCGCGGATTGAGCGCCTTCACGGCCTCCCAGCCGAGACCCAGCCGTTCCATAACGCCCGGGCCGAGGTTCTCCGCGACGATATCGGCGTTTTGGATCAGGCGGCGGGCGATCTCCTTGCCCTCCTCGGTCCGCAGATTGACCACGGTGCTGCGCTTGTTGCTGTTGAGCAGCAGGAAGAAGAAGCTGTCGAGGTCCGGGTTGTCCATATTCCACAACCGGCGCGCCCGGTCGCCGTGCGGCGGGCGCTCGATCTTGATCACATCGGCGCCGAGCCAGGCGAGCATCTGGGTACAAGAGGGACCGGCCTGGTCGTGCGTGAAGTCAATGACGCGAATGCCCTCTAGCGCTTGGTTCATCTGGATCCTCTTTCCCGCCTCAAACATCGATCCCCGGTAAGCGACCCTACACCTATGCCAAATCGGGTTCCACCGGCTCGGTCAGGCCGTTGACATCGGGGCGCGTCCGGGTTTGCATCCTCTCGGGATGCCGTCGGCGCCTATTAGGGAGGTCATCATGCAAGGCGATGCGACCGTCATTCAGCACCTCAACGCCGTGCTGAGGAACGAGATGACCGCCGTCAATCAATACTTCCTCCATGCCCGAATGCTGGATCATTGGGGTGCTGTCAGGCTCGGCGCTCATGAATACGACGAGTCGATCGACGAGATGAAGCATGCGGACTTGCTGATAAAACGCCTTCTTTTCCTAGGCGGCGAACCGCGTCTGGAGTTCGACCGGCTGCTGATCGGCAAGAGCGTGCCCGAGGTCCTGGAATGCGATCTGCGGCTCGAACAGCTGGCGATGCCGCAATTGCGCGAGGCGATCCCTTATTGCGAAGGCGTACGCGACTTCGTCACTCGCGACCTGTTCAGCGAAATCCTGAAGGGCGAGGAGGAGCACGTCGATTTTCTCGAGACGCAACTGGAGCTGATTGGCAAGATCGGGCGCGAAAACTACATCCAGCTGCAAGCCGCGCCGCCCGGCTAGCGGCCCGCGGGATTGAGAGGAGGAACCAGCAATGTCACTTGCGACGCAGCAACGCTACAATGTCGGTGGGATTTACCTGCAGCGGCCGTTCAAGATCCGCCGCCTCGGCCATTTCGGGTTCAATGTGGAAAAATTGCCCGAAAGCCGTGAGTTCTATAGCGATTTGCTCGGCTTCATTGCCTCCGACACACTCGACTTCTCGCGCGCGCCATGGTTTCCGAAGGACGCCGATCTCGGCGACCCGCGCGGTTATTTCATGCGTTACGGGACCGACCACCACGCGTTTGTGCTGTTCCCGAAGCTGGTCATGGACCATCGCGCCGACCGCAAATTCGCGCCTGAGATCACGATCAACCAGATCACCTGGCAATGCGGCAGCCTCAAGGAGATCGTCGATGCCCACGCCTACTTTGAGGAGCAGCAGGTCCGCATCCAGCGCGTCGGCCGCGACATGCCGGGCAGCAACTGGCATGTCTATGTTTACGACCCCGACGGTCACACCAATGAGTTCTACTATGGCATCGAGCAGGTCGGCTGGAACCGGCTGAGCAAGCCGCGCGACATGTATTACCGCGGCTTCAACGAAAAGCCCACCCTGCCGCAGATGTCCGAAGCGGCCGAGCTGGCCGAAGCAATAGAGAAGGGCATCGACGTGTTCTCGGGGCACCGCCCCAGGGAGACCCCGGCCGCGACCTATGATGTCGAAGGAGTGTTGCTGCCGCGGCCGTTCAAGATCACCAAAGTCGGTCCGGTCAGCCTGTTTGTCCAAGACGTCGACCGCGCCGAGAATTTCTATACCGAGCGTCTCGGCTTTGTGCGCAGCGAAGAAGCGGTCTATCGCGGCGCCCGCTGCGTTTTTCTGCGCTGCGGCGCCGAACATCACAGTGTCGGGCTCTTTCCGAAGGAGCTGCGGCGCACACTAGGCCTCAGCGAGCACACGACCTGCATGTCGTTCGGGGTGGAGGTCGCCAACTATGCGCAACTGCGCGAGGCGGTCGCCTTTTTGAAGGAGCATGGGGTCACTTTCATCGACTCGATCCCTCCCGAGCTTTACCCCGGCATCGACTATTCGGCCTTCGCGCTCGACCCGGACGGCCATTGCATCCAGCTCTATTATTACATGGAGCAAATCGGCTGGGACGGACGGGTGCGCCCCGCCTCCGAGCGGCGTCGCGTCAATGGTCAATGGCCCGAGGCACTGGAACCGGTCTCGGACACTTACGTCGACCAGGTGTTCCAGGGCCCGTTGGGATAAAGAGGCCCATTTTGGTTCAAAAGAAGCTGTTCCGGTTCGGCGTGAATGTCGGACCGTCACGCTCTCGGGCCGAGTGGTCGGAGAAGGCGCGTACGGTAGAGAGCCTCGGCTATGACAGCTTGACTGTCCCTGATCACCTCGCCGACTTCTTGGCGCCGATGCCTGCCCTCGTCAGCGCTGCCGAGGCGACAAGGACCATCAGAGTCGGCACGAATGTCCTCAACAACGACTTTCGCCACCCTGTCTTACTGGCGCGTGAGGCCGCAACAGTCGATCTTTTGACGGAGGGACGGCTCCAGCTGGGCTTGGGCGCGGGGCACATGCAATCCGAATATGACCAGGCAGGGCTTAGCTTCGACAGGGGGGGCACCAGGGTCGAGCGGCTGGCAGAGGCGGTTACCGTGATTAAGCGGCTGTTGAGCGGGGAAGAGGTAACTTTCGCTGGCAGGCATTATCGCGTCACAGGACACACGATCAACCCGGTTCCCGTCCAACGACCCCACCCGCCGGTCGTCATCAGCGGCAATGGCCGCCGGCTCCTCACGCTCGCCGCGCGGGAGGCCGACATTGTCGGTCTGTCGGGCATCACCTTCCGCCGTGGCGGGACGGCGCCGGATCTTTCCCGATGGAAGGCGTCAGGCGTCGACGAGAGGGTGGGCCTCGTCCGAGAGGTTTCGGGCGACCGATGGGCAGGGCTCGAGCTGAACGTGTTGGTGCAAAGGGTGCTGGTGATGGACGACCGGCAGCGCGCGGCCGAGGAATTGGCGCGCCATTGGAGCCAGCTCAGCCCTGATGAGATCCTCCAGAGCCCTTACGTGCTCATCGGGACGGTAGACCAGATGATCGAGGATCTGCAGGCACGTCGAGAGCGTTGGGGCATTTCATATTTCACGATCTTTGAACCCTATATGAAGACGTTTGCCCCGGTCGTCGCCCAACTCGCCGGCAAGTAGCGGCGTTGTCCATTTTAATGCTTAAGCAGAGAGGATCGCAGTGACACCTAAGGCATATCTGGAGCGCGTGCGCGCATTGCTCCCGGTACTGCGCGAGCGCACTGCACGAGCGGAGCAATTGCGACGGCTACCGGACGAGTCCTTTGCCGATTTCCAGAGTGCCGGGCTGTTTCGTGCATTGCAGCCAAAGCGCTATGGCGGCTACGAGCTCGATCCCGCGACCTTTTACCAAGCAGTCATGGAAGTCGGCACCATATGCGGATCGAGCGCGTGGATCCTCGGCGTCATCGGTGTCCACAATTGGCATCTGGCAATTTTTCCGCCGCAGGCGCAGGAGGATGTGTGGGGAGAGGACACCAGTATCCAGCTCTCCACGTCACTAGCACCAACCGGGACGGTCCAGCGGGTGGACGGCGGGTTTCGTCTCAGCGGCCGGTGGTCCTTCTCCAGCGGCTGCGACTTCTGCCAATGGGCCGTGCTCGGGGGACTGGCGCCGCTGGCTGAGGGCGGCCAGCCCGACGCACGCGTGTTTCTGGTGCCGCGCAGCGACTACAACATCGACGACAATTGGCATGTTATGGGGCTCTGCGCGACGGGCAGCAAGGATATCGTCGTCGATGACGCATTCGTGCCGGAATACCGCACGCATTCGTACCAGGATGCGTTTCATCTGAAACACCCCGGCACTGCAATAAACCACGCGCCGCTCTACCGGCTACCGTTCGGACTCGTCTTTGCGAACGGCATCACGGCGCCTGCCATTGGCGCCGCACTGGGCGCGTTGGAGGCGTTCCGGGAACAGTCGCTCAGGCGCATCAATCTGCGCGACCAGTCGCGCGTGGCCGAAGATCCGTTCACACAATATCGCTTGGCTGAAGCCGCCGCCGCTGTCGGAGCCGCACGCGACCGCGTGCTCGGCAACTTTGCCGAGATGATGCGCCTCGCCCGCGCCGGTGAGGAAATCCCGCTGACGGTACGCGCCCGCTGCAAGTGGGACGCCGGGAAGGCGATCGATTGGAGCGTGCAGGCCGTCGACAAATTGTTCGAGGCGAGCGGCGGCCGCGGCATCTTTCTCGACAACCCGATCCAACGCGCCTGGCGCGATGTGCACGCCATGCGGGCGCATGCCGGCAACAACCCCGAGCGCGCCGCCTTCGTGTTCGCCCGCTCGGAGTTCGGCCTGCCGCCACAAGACATCCGGTTCTAGAACGAGGGGGAACACCGATGAAGACCAGCCAGGACCGTATTCTGACGACCCATGTCGGGAGCCTGCCGCGGCCGCCCGAGCTGCGCCAGCTCCTGGTGCGCAAGGACCAGAGCGAGCCCTATGACAAGGCGGAACTCGATCGCCTGATCCGGCAGGCGGTCGTCGACATCGTTCGCCGCCAGGTGGAGGCTGGCGTCGACATCGTCAATGACGGCGAGATGTCGAAGCCCGGCTATTCGACCTATGTCGCGGATCGCTTGTCGGGGTTCTCGGGTCACGAGGCTGCGAAACCACGTCTTGACACCAGGGAGCACCCGAATTTCGTTGCCGCGTATGAGAGAATGACCGGCGCCAATGTCGCCAGACGCGCCGTGTGCGTCGGTCCGGTCGCGGTGCGCGACCGCGAGCCTCTCGCTCAGGACCTCGCCAATCTCACGGCCGCGCTCGCCGAAGTCACCGTCTCCGAGGGGTTTATGACCGCGGCTTCTCCGGGTCTCGTGCCGGTGTTCCAGACAAACCGGTATTACTCGACCCATGAAGCTTATGTCGAAGCCGTCGCCGCAGCGATGCAGGAGGAATACGAGGCAATCGTCGACGCAGGATTTGTCCTGCAGCTCGATTGCCCCGACCTGGCAATGGCGCATCACACCTCGTTCCAGGATTTGAGCGAGGCGGATTTCCTCAAACGCGCGGCACTCCACGTCGAGGTGTTGAACCACGCTTTGGCCAATGTGCCGTCCGACCGCGCGCGCATTCATATCTGCTGGGGCAATTACGAGGGGCCGCACGACCACGACATCCCGTTTGCGAAAGTCGCCCCTATTCTGGTCAAGGCGAAGCCGATGGCGCTGGTCGTCGAAGCCGCCAATCCGCGGCACGCGCATGAATGGACGGTGTGGCAGGAGACGAAGTTGCCCGACGACAAGATCCTCGTACCGGGTGTGCTCGACACCTCGACCAATTATGTGGAGCATCCCGAGCTGGTCGCCGAGCGCATCTGCCGCTTCGCCGACATCGTCGGCCGCGAGCGCGTCATTGCCGGCAGTGATTGCGGCTTCGGCACCTTTGCCGGCTACGGCAAGCTCGACCCCGACATCTCGTTCAAGAAACTGCGCGCCATGGCCGAAGGTGCGGAAATCGCCTCGAAGCGGCTGTGGGGCCGAGCGTAAATTTCTCTCTCTCCGCCCCTGGGGGCGGAGAGGGTCGGGGTGAGGTGGGGGAAGCGCGGCCCCGCACTGCGGCACCACCCACCTCACCCTCCCGACGCTGTCGCGTCGGGCCCCTCCCTCTCCCCCCGCAAGCGGGCGGAGAGGGGCAAGCTGCGTCAATGAACGGCATGGCACTCAAGGTGGCGGTGATCGGCGGCGGCATCGGCGGGCTGACTGCCGCCGTGGCGCTGCTCCACGCCGGGTTCGATGTCCACGTTTACGAGCAAGCGCCCGAGCTGACCGAGGTCGGGGGCGGGATCAACATGGCGCCTAATGCGACGCGCGTGCTGCGCCGGCTCGGCCTCGCCGAGCGGCTCGACCGCGAGGGCGTGCGCCCGCTCGGCACTCATCAGCGGCGCTGGCAAGACGGGCGCACCCTGCAGCGGGCGCCGCTCAATCCGCTATGCGAAGAGCTCTACGGCGCGCCGCATATGACCATCCATCGCGCCGACCTGCTCTCGGTCATTGCCTCAGCCTTCCCGGCGGAGCGCGTCCATTTGGGACACCGGCTGGTCGGCCTCGCCGACCGGGGCGACCGCGTCGAGGCGTGGTTCGACAACGGCGCACACATCACCCCAGATGTGCTGGTCGGCGCCGACGGCATCCATTCGGCGGTGCGCGCTGCACTCTTTGGCGAGGAGCCGCCGGAGTTTGCCGGCTGCGTCGCCTATCGCGGGCTGGTGCCGGCCGAGCGCATCGCCGATCTCGGCCTCGAGCTCGGCTCGCAGTCATGGGTCGGTCCCGGCGGGCATTTTGTGCATTATTTCGTCTCGCGTGGGCGGCTGCTCAATTTTGTCGGCTGGACCGAGCACGACGCATGGAACCGCGAGGACTGGACCGACCGCGCCACGGTCGCACGGGCGCTCGCCGCCTTTGCGGGCTGGCACGAGCAGGTCCGAACGATCATCGCTGCCGCCGAGACCTGCTTCATCTGGGCCTTGTTCGACCGCGACCCACTGCCGCGCTGGTCCGTCGGCCATACGACCCTATTGGGCGACGCTTGCCACCCGATGTACCCGTTTATGGGGCAGGGCGCGGCAATGGCGATCGAGGACGGCGCCGCGCTTGCCGCCTGCCTTCGCGCTATCGGCGATCCGGCCGAGGCGCTATTGCATTACGAACGACTGCGCCTGCCCCGGGTCACCCGCCTGCAGGCAATGTCGCGCGCCAACAAGACCCGCTTTCACCTGCGCGACGGCCCGGCGCAGCAGGAGCGCGACGCCGAATGGGCCAAGGCCGGCGACCGCTCGCCGGACGCGCTGCGCTGGCTCTACGAACACGATCCCGCTGATGTACCGATCCTGGCATCACTATAGATTCTCATTCTCGTGCCGACTTGTCACCGGTCGACCGCCGTCAAAGTTCAAAGCCACGATGATGGGACCATTACCTACGCAGTGGAAAGGTTGATGAGCCGGTGATCATGGTTTCCGGGCCCACAGGCCGTCCCGGAATGACGATCTTGCCCTTGAAATGAAAGCTTTTTCGTCGCGAGGGTTATGGTGCCCGGTTTACGCGGTTGTCGACGAGCTCTTCGACCACTGTGGGGTCGGCCAGGGTCGTGACATCGCCGAGAGCATCGTGCTCGTTGGCGGCGATCTTGCGCAGAATTCGCCGCATGATCTTGCCGGAGCGCGTCTTGGGCAGACCCGGCGCCCATTGAAGCAGATCGGGAGCGGCAATCGGACTGATCTCCTGCCGCACCCAGGCGACGAGTTCGCGCCGCAGCTCCTCGCTCGGGGTCTCGTTGACCTTTAGAGTCACGTAGGCATAGATCCCTTGGCCCTTGATGTCGTGCGGAAATCCGACGACGGCGGCTTCCGCGACCCTCGGATGGGCGACCAGGGCGCTCTCGATCTCGGCAGTGCCGAGGCGGTGGCCGGCGACATTGATGACATCGTCGACCCGCCCCGTCAGCCAGTAGAACCCGTCCTCGTCCCGGCGGACGCCGTCGCCGGTGAAATAGAGGCCCGGAAAAGTCGAGAAATAAGTCTGCACGAAACGCTGATGATCGCCGAACACCGTACGCATCATCCCGGGCCACGCGTGGGCGATGCATAGATTTCCTTCGCCGGGACCGTCGATCACGTTGTGGTCGTTGTCGACGATTACCGGCTCGACACCAAAAAAAGGCCGGGTGGCGGATCCCGGCTTCAACGGTGTGGCGCCCGGGATTGGGGTGATCAGGATGCCGCCGGTTTCGGTCTGCCACCAGGTGTCGACGATCGGACAGCGCTGCTCGCCGACATGATCGTAGTACCACAGCCACGCCTCGGGGTTGATCGGTTCGCCGACGGTCCCAAGGATCCGCAGCGAGCGCCGGCTGGTGCGCCGGACATACTCTTCGCCCTCGCGCATCAGCGCGCGGATTGCGGTCGGCGCGGTATAGAAGATCCGCACGTTGTGCTTGTCGACGACCTGCCAGAACCGCGAGGAGTCGGGGTAGTTGGGCACGCCCTCGAAGATCAAGGTGGTCGCGCCGTTGGCGAGCGGTCCGTAGACGATGTAGCTGTGCCCGGTTACCCAGCCGACGTCGGCCGTGCACCAGTAGACTTCGCCCTCACGATAGTCGAACACGTATTCGTGCGTCATTGAAGTATAGACGAGGTAGCCGCCGGTGGTGTGCAACACCCCTTTCGGCTGTCCGGTCGAGCCCGAGGTGTAGAGGATGAAGAGCGGGTCCTCGGCCGACATCTCCTCAGGCGGGCAGTCGGACGAGGTGGCGGCGCAAGCTTCGTGATACCAAAGGTCGCGGCCCTCTACCCAGTCTATGTCGCCGCCGGTGTGACGGACGACGATGACGTCCCGAACTTCGGGGCAGTGCCGCAGCGCGTTGTCGGCATTGCGCTTCAGCGGTATTGCCCGGCCGCCACGGCGGCCCTCATCGGCGGTGATCAGCACGGTCGAGCGACAATCTCGTATCCGCCCGACGAGGCTATCGGGTGAGAAACCGCCAAAGACGACAGAATGAATCGCACCGATGCGGGCGCAGGCGAGCATCGCGATAGCGGCCTCGGGGATCATCGGCAGATAAATCGTGACCCGGTCGCCCTTCTGGACGCCCCGCGCCTTCAGGACGTTGGCGAGCCGGCACACCGCCTCGTGGAGCTCGCGGTAGGTGACCCGCCGTTCCTCGCCCGGATCGTCGCCCTCCCACAGGATCGCGGTTTGCTCGGCACGCCTCGGCAAATGGCGATCGATGCAATTGTACGACGCGTTCAGGGTCCCGTCTTCGAACCAGGCGATGTGCACGTCGCCCTCGAACGCGGTGTTCCGCACCTTGGTGAACGGCTTGATCCAAGCGATGCGCTTGCCATGCTCGGCCCAAAAATGGTCAGGGTCGACGAGCGATTGGCCGTAGAGCCGGAAATAGTCCGCCTCGCTGATTTTGCCCACCTGCGGATGGGCAGAGATGGGGATGACGTTCCGCCCGGACATGGCGTGTTTCCTCCTCGGCTCCCGGCGCTGGCCTCGCGTCGGGCTGCTTGCGGAGGATATTCCGCCGCGCTAACCCCTTACAATACCCGTCGAGCGGCTCGGCCCCTCAATGGCCGGCGCCGTTTCGCGTCGCGAGCAGCGCTGCCTGCGTCCGGTTGGCGACGTCGAGCCGCCGTATGATCTGTTTGACGTGTGCCTTGACGGTGCTTTCTGACATGTTGAGCGCGTCTGCGATCAGCTTGTTTGCTTTGCCTTGCGCGATCAGCGCGAGGACATCGCACTGGCGGCGCGTCAGCGCGCGCCATGGGGCGCGCTCGGCGGTCGGGGCAGCCTCGGTCAACGTCAGCGGCACGTAGGTGCCGCCAGTACGGACCCGCTCGAGCGCGCCGATCAAAAGCTTGAGACTATGGCTCGCCGGCAAGAAACCGCGCGCGCCGGCGCCCAGGATCCTGTGCGCCCGCTCCGGGTCGTCGCAGTCCGCGGCAACGAGGATCGGTGTGTGAGGCACCGCCGCGGCCAGAGAGGAAATGTCGCCGAGATCGATCTGCGAGCACGTCGATCCGCCGAGGAGGATCACATCGAACTCCTCGCCGTTCAGCACCCGCTGCACCAGCTCGCGAACCGTAGCGGCATCTGTGACGCGCCAGCGCCTGGGCTGCATGCCGAGCGCCAGCTTGAGGCAGTCGGACCGCAATTGGCTTTGGTCGACGATGGCGAGGTGTCGGCGAACGGGGCCGGGAAATCCGGCAACTACGCTGTGCGAGAGACGTGCCGCATTTTCAACATAATGATCCAGCATCTCAGCGATCTCCGCGAATGCTTGCTTAATGAGGCTTGGTTTGCTGGAGAATGGCGTCCCTTTTGAAGTGTAAGCCGTAAATTTTTGTAAATTTAACGTAACGGAACGTAAACAGGACGAAAATTTGACGATCAGCTGCTTTCGCCGTTAGGGGGAATGCCAGTCATTTTACACAGCACAGACCATTCTTTTTCTGTAATAGGACAAACAGACAGTCGCGATTGCTTCAGCAGTGAAAGATCAGAGAGCTCGGGATTGGCCCTCATCGCCTTCAGGCCAACCGGGACCGCTGCGGGGATCACGGGCTTGATGTCGACCATGCCGAGCTTGCCGCTCTTATCGGCGGGATCGGGGTAGAATGGTCTGACTACCTCCGCGACTCCGACGATCTCTTTGCCCTCGTTCGAATGATAGAAGAAGGCGCGATCACCGGGCTTCATCGCCCGCAAATTGTTGAGCGCCTGCGGATTGCGCACGCCGTCCCAATGGGTGCGGCCATCCGCCACTAGCCGTTCCCACGAATAACTCGAGGGTTCCGATTTTAGCAGCCAATAAGCCATGCGTGTTCCCTTCTCGCCGTTCTTCAGAGCAGAGGGTAATCGGCCTGGTCTTCATAAACCGAACCGGACTTGGTCAGGAAGCTCGCGATCAAGCTGAAACCGTCGACCCGGAGAGGGTCGGCGCGGAACTGCGCGTGGGCCACGAGAAAATCACGCAGCTTGTCGAGCGGCGGGTCACGAAGCCGCGCCAAAGTAACGTGAGGCGAGAATTTGCGCGGCTCCGGCGGCAAACCGACGCGGATCAGCGCCTGCTCGACCTTGTCCCGCAACCCCGCGAGTTCGGGATTGCGTTGGACTCCTGCCCATAGACTGCGTGGCTTTTCGCCGCCGCCGAACACCCCAGTCCCGGCAATCTGCATAGTAAAGCGGCGAGCCCGCAGCCGGGACAGCGCGTCGTTGATATCGGCCGCAACATCCTCGCCGATTTCGCCGATAAAACGCAGGGTCAAATGGAAATTGCCGGGGTCGACCCATTTCGCACCCGGTACCCCCGAACACAGCAACGACAGCCGCAGCTTGAGTTCCGGCGGGAAGCCAATCCCGACAAAAAGACGCAACATGCCATCCGCTCACAGCTCCCGGTCACGCCGCCTCAAGTAAAGAGGGTGAGCACACCGGTATGGCCATAGAGGCGATCGCGCGAGATCTCGCCATTGGCGAAAAAGCCGATCAACGGAAATTCGCCCAGACCCTCTCGGATGAGCGCGGTCTCCACTCCGGGTTCACCGAACAATGCGGCTCCCCGAGCGACGCAACTGACATAGATTCCCGCCTTTGGCGGGCCACTGAGCCGCCCGGCGAGTTGGCTCACCATGCGGACCATGTCGCGGCGCGCACTCTCGGGGTCGCGGCGGCAGAACACGATCGGATCGCCCGCCGCAATCTCCGCACCCAGCACCAGCCAGCCCCGGCCCGGGTCGATCGCCATCAGATTGCGCACGAGATAATCCCCGGTATCCGAACCGGGCACGGGCAGCCCGGCGAAGATCAATCCCCCGACCCGCCGCAAATCGCCGGCGAGGCTGGGCCCGATATCCTCGGTGAACACAGCCAGCGCCGGGCGTCCGTCGATGACCATGACGACGTTGTCGCGCGCCTCCTCGATCCGGTGCACCGGCCCGATCGGCATGCAGCCCTGCGTCAGCCCGGTGGCGACGGCAATTCCGGGGGCCAGCATCAGCCCGGCGAACCCGTTGCTGCCGAGGCCGTCTTCTTCGTCGCCAGCTTCTTTGTTGGAGGTGCGGCCCAACAGCGGGCTGGCACAGCGATGCGATACGAGACCGCCGACCAGAAAGGCGCCGCTCGCCGCTGCCACATCGATTGCGGCCTTCGCCAAATCGGGACAGCGCGGGTCGGCATGGACGAGCGCCAAAGCGGGCTGCGACGCCTCGATCCACGCGGAATGCCGCCGCGGCAGCTCCGAACCCGGATCATCGGTCGCCGAAAAGACGCGGAAACTGCCCGGCGGCAAAACGGCCGTCATGGCAACCGCCGCCGGCTCGTCGAAAATTTCATCCTCCGCCGAGCAGACACCCAACCCGACACCGCCGACCCAGGAATGGATCCCGGTGCGCTCAGCAAGAGCACGAACGAGCTGGGGAAGAGCCGGAGCGGCCGGCTCGCTCAGATAAAGTATTCCGAGATTGGCTCCCTTAAGCGCCGGGATCCCGGCGACGCACCGCGCGGCGAGGCTGACCGGATCTCCGGTCGTGACGGTGGCGGCAAATTGCGTACTCATGACGCCTCTCCGATGAGGCCGGCAACGACCGGCGCGATTCTGTCCACGAGCACGGCGACCCCCTTCTCGTTCGGATGGAGGCCATCGGGCTGGTTGAGTTCCGGATTCATCGCCACACCCTCGAGAAAAAACGGATAGAGCGGCAGATGGTGGAGATGTGCAAGATCGGGAAAGATTTGGTCGAACGCGCGCTTGTACTCCTCTCCCCAATTTGGCGGTGCAAGCATGCCGAGCAACAGCACTTTTGCGCCGGTGGCCTCGATCTTGCCGATCATTTTATCGAGATTGTCGCGCACGGTCGAAGGCTCGATGCCGCGCAACGCGTCGTTGGCGCCGAGCGCCAGGATGACGAGATCGGGCTTATCCGCGAGCGCCCAGTCGAGGCGCGCCAAGCCGCCCGCCGTGGTGTCGCCGGACACCCCGGCATTGACCACACGCGCCGCGATCCCGCGTTCGTGAAGCCACGCCTCCAGCCGCGCCGGAAAGGCTTGTGCTGCCGCTATACCGTAACCCGCGGTAAGGCTGTCGCCGAAACCGAGGACTACCGGCACGTGCGCCATAACCGGGGTAGTGATGAAAAGCAGAGCCAGCGCGGCGGCGAGAGCTCGCCTGCGGCGCCCCTCGCCCCGACCCTCTCCCCGCAAGCGGGGCGAGGGAGAAAGCCCCTCGCCCCGCGCTGGCGGGGAGAGGGAGGGGCCCGCGTCAACGGGAGGGTGAGGGGCATCGCACCGTACCGGCATCACGTTGAAAAGAGCGTGTCCTGCGCCATATCGTCCGGAGCCTTCGCGCCGGGCGCCGTGGGTCGAGTACCGGCCGGCCGCCCTTCCTGGTTCGGACGGAGTATGACCACCTCGCTTCATCCCGGCGGCCCGCTAGTGATGCTGTACGATGTTCACCTAACACTGGGGAGCGCCGCCGGCCCCGTCAACATTCTCCGCGGGATCTCGCTCGAGATCGGGGCGGGCGAGACGGTGAGCATCGTCGGCCCATCCGGTTCCGGCAAATCCACTTTGATGATGGTGCTCGGCGGGTTGGAGCGGCCGAGCTCCGGACGAGTAAGGATCGACGGGGTCGATCTCGGCGGCCTCAATGAGGATGCGCTCGCCCGGCTCCGCCGCGCTCGGATCGGCATCGTGTTCCAGTCATTTCACCTGTTGCCCACGATGACAGCCCTGGAAAATGTCGCGATCCCGCTCGAGCTCGGCGGCCGCGCCGACGCATTTGCCGCCGCTTCCCAAGCCCTCGCGACGGTCGGCCTCGGCCACCGCCAGACCCATTATCCCGGCCAGCTGTCGGGCGGCGAGCAGCAGCGCGTGGCGATCGCCCGCGCCTTTATCGCCGGACCGAAGCTGTTGCTCGCCGACGAACCGACCGGGAACCTCGACGGTACCACCGGAGGCTTCGTCATCGATTGTCTGTTCGAACAACACGCCCGCCACGGGACTACGTTGCTTTTGGTCACCCATGATCCCGCCATAGCCGAACGGTGCGAGCGTCAAGTTCGGCTGATGGACGGCAGCATCGTCGAAGATCGGCGCATCACCCGAGGCCGGGTCGCCGCCATCGGGCACGCACGGTGAGCTCGGCTTCCCCGCTCTACGCGTTCCGGCTCGCCCGGCGCGAGTTGCGCGGCGGCATGAGCGGCCTCGGCGTCTTTATCGGCTGTCTGGTCCTCGGTGTGACCGCGATTGCCGCCATCGGCTCGGTCGCCGCCTCGGTCACGGCTGCGATAAAGGCGGATGCCCGAGACCTGCTCGGCGGTGACGCCGAGGCGCGGCTGGCCTACCGCCCGGCCGACGATGACGAACGGGAATTTCTGGCAAAGAGCGGCTCGGTATCCGAAGCGGCAACGATGCGGGCAATGGCGCGCACCGAGGAGGGCGCCCGGCGCAGCCTGATCGAGTTGAAGGCCGTCGATGGGGCCTACCCGCTCTACGGTGCGGTCGTCCTCTCGCCGGCGCAGAGCCTCGACGCCGCGCTCGGCGCGCGCGACGGCAGTTACGGAGCGGCGGTCGACTCCGCCATCCTCGGCCGGCTCGGTCTGACGATCGGCGAACGGATGAAGGTCGGTGAGGCGGTCTTGCAGATCCGCGCCACCATTGTGCGCGAGCCCGATGCCGCAACGGGTGGGCTCATTTTTGGGCCGCGCGTGCTGATCTCCAGAGAGGCGCTCGCCGCAACCGGGCTGATCCAGCCCGGTGCGCTGGTGACGTATCGCTACCGGCTGCGGCTCCCCCCCGGGGTCGATGCGGCGGCCTGGGCCAATTCGGCGCGCGCCGCGTTCCCCGAGGCGGGCTGGCAGATTCGCACCTTTGGCGAAGCCTCGCCGTCATTGCAGCGATTGATCGATCGCGTGGGCCTGTTTCTGAGCCTGGTCGGGTTGACCTCCCTGCTGGTCGGCGGCGTGGGGATCGGCAATGCGATCGGCAATTACATCGCCGGCAAGACCGCGACGATCGCGACCCTCAAATGTCTGGGAGCTTCGAACCGCATGGTTTTCGCCGCCTATCTCTTCGAAGTGTTGGGGCTCGCTCTCTTCGGCATCGCCGTCGCGCTCGTCCTTGGCGCTATGGCGCCGGTCGCCGCCGCGCCTCTGTTGGCCGAGATGCTCCCGGTTT
>Ga0210396_10001239_pt1 | contig 28604 bp, 28 predicted proteins | sample IncBWH17OmetaG_FD_155466 | JGI IMG/M metagenome (GOLD analysis project Ga0210396, IMG submission 155466) | Forest soil microbial communities from Barre Woods Harvard Forest LTER site, Petersham, Massachusetts, United States - Inc-BW-H-17-O ...
CCCGTCATCATCGCCAGTGTCCTCTGCTTGCGGAACGAGTTCATGCTGGCACGACTTTATCTGTACTCGCTGTGGAAAGGGAGGACTTAATCAGAGTCTCCCTAGGGCAACGAGTCATAGAGCGCGGAGACGGCGTCGGCCTTCCAAACAGCTCCCAGTTCAAGCGCCTGATTTTCCTCCGAGTACACACCCAGAAATTTCGTGACGCCGACCGGGTTCGCGCCGCCAGACTTGTCCTGCCCAAATCGCCGCGCATACACCGGGGATCCGGACATTCCCAATCGAGCGGTGGCATCCACCAGAAACTTGGCCTTTCCCCCGTAATTGATATCGAGATCGCTCGCGATGGTCCCTGTCTTCCAGATGGGCAGTCCCCCACCCTGCGTCTCTCCCAAAGGAAAGCCTACGATATTGACGGGATCGCCGGGCGCGAGTTGCATGTCGGAATTGCGGAGCGCGAGGTCAAGTGGATAGAACTCCACCCCCGACGTGTTCTTCAACGGTAGCGCAACCAGGTCCGCGGACGCGCCCAGCGTGGGGTGTTCCAGCCACCGCTTGTGCTTGCTGTCATCGTATAAATCCTCTTCCACCCAGAACCAATCGCCGAGACGGCCCGCCGTATTGTGCAAGATCTTCAGCCTATCCGCGCATATCCAACCACCGACGTTGTTGGGGTTTGTGTCTTCGGCACACATCAGGACCACGTGGCGGCTGGTCACCAGGTAGTAGTTGTGATTTTTCTGCAGCACAAAACCGGTGGCGCTACCGATGGAGGCGTCGCCGTGAAAGACCGCAACCGCGAGGGACGTCACCGAGAGTCGATCAATACTCTGGCTGTTTTGCGCGACGGTGAATACCGACATGCAGGCACATAAAAGCATTTGCGCGGCGAACTTGCCCACGATGAGGCCTCCGGTTGCAGCGGTTTTCTGTGCTGATATTGCAGGAAAAGCACGGTTCCCGCCAGCAGGAAACCCGTCCATGACCGCGTTGGCGCAGACCCTCAAAATCCTTGTCCAGCACGCACTCTCGCCGTGTCTCAAATCGATATTCACCGAAACTTAATTTTCTATTCATGGAACGGTAACAAACCCTGACTAGCTTGCCAATGGTCGAGCGGGCGCCCATTGAGCAGCGGCCTACCACTCGGCGACTGTTTCCTGGAGGGAAATGTGACTGACATGAAGCACCAATCGGCAATTCTGGCGCTGCTGGTGATTGCAATGGTGGGGACGGTGTTCGGTGCCGAAGGCGCGGTCCCCAAGGGCGTTCCGCACCTGGATCACGTGTTCGTGATCATGATGGAAAATCATGGCTACAGCCAGATTCTCAATAACCCGAACGCTCCCTTTGCGAACCAGTACGCACGGTCAGCGAACCTGGCCACCAACTACTTTGCGGTTGCGCATCCCAGTTCGACCAACTATCTGGAAATTGTGGGCGCCTCGAATTTTGGCGTGCACAGCGACAACAACCCCGACTGGCACAATGCGAACTGCGCGACCAATCTTGCTTCGGGCACAGTGAACACCGACAATCCGGCCAGCCCGAACGTTTGCCCGATTGCGGGAATGGGGACCGACGCGGCCACACCGGCATTCGACAGCACAAACGAAGTACAGAGCGTTCCAGGGGACATCAATATCGACGGGGTACAGTCGATTCCGGCGGCTCAAAATACATCCGGCAAGATGATTGGAGATCAACTGGTCGAGGCCGGGTTGAGTTGGAAGAGTTACCAGGAAAGCCTGCCTCCGAGTGGCGCGGATGGAGTCAATTTCGCAGACGGATTCTTCACTGACAGCTCGAACATTCCCAGCGTGCTGCCGGGTGAGACGCAGAGTCTGGTCAAGCTGTACGCAGCGAAACACAATCCGTTCGTGTACTTCCGGAGCGTGCAGGAAGGTGAAAATCCGCGTAACAGCCTGAAGAACGTGGTCGGGTTCGAAGGTCCGCGCGGTTTGTTTGATGACCTGGCCTCCGGACGTGTGCCGTCTTTCTCGTTGATCGCGCCGAACCAATGCAACGACCAGCACGGGCGCGGCAACGGCGGTCCGCAATGCGATTTCGACCCCAATGACAATGGCACGCAGAGTGGACTGAACCCGGCGCTAATCTACCTCGGGGATGTCACGCTGCGCACGTTAGTGAACGCCATCCATGGGTCTGCGGTATGGCACCGCGGACGCAGCGCGATTGTCGTGGTGTGGGACGAGAACGACTACAGCCTCGCACCCACAACCAACCAGGTCGTGGCAATCGTCGATACCAATTATGGCGAGCACGGGGTGCGGAGCGGGAAGCGCTACACCCATTTCTCCTTAACCAAGAGTATCGAAGCAGGCTTTGGACTGCCGTGCCTGAACCATGCATGCGACGCGAACGTGAGCGTCATGTCAGATCTGTTCAGTGGCCGGGGAGAAGACTAGAACGACTTCGCAGCCTTGGAAAAGAGCCCGCTTCTCTTGCGAGGAGCGGGCTTTGTTCTCGTGAATAGGAATATCGCAGAGCCGGCAAGGAGGTCAGTCTTGGTCCAGCTTCCACTCGCACCAGCAGCGGCGTTCCCGACGACTCTCCCTAGCCCTCGAGATCAAAATCCCCCGGATTCGGTTCATCAAGAACTTCGAGATTCGGTTCATCGAGAACTTCCGCAGCCAAGATCGCGTCCTCTGCCCGCACCTGCAGCCGCACACCGTCCGTAAAGGTTGGTACGAAGATGCGCACCATGTTGTCGTCCACCAGAAAGCTCTCGATACCAGCCGATTCCAAACTCCCTTTGGCCAGAAAGGCTTCCGCCAGATCGCGGAATTTCCGGATAGTTACCAAACCGCGATACTCCGCTTTCTCGTAGCCTTCGGGCATCTCCGGCGTGTGCGGCGCCAAATCCCTGCGGCGCAACTCTGTCGCGAGGGCGATTTGGGCCGCATCTGTGAGCGAGTTGGGATTCTTCGCGATGTTCTCCAGTTCTCCATCATTCATTGCGGCATAAAGCTCAGCCAGTCTTTTGGATTCATTAGCCACCATGATGGCCGGATGATACAGGAGGCAGTTGGTTCGCGGGTAAAGACTGGCGAGTGGCGAAAGGGCGGCGGAGCACGCTGACAAAAATCGGCAGAAAAACAAAGCGCCCCTGACTCAAAGAGTCACGGGACGCCCGTTAAACAGCCCTCCCCCAAGTGCTGCTCGACAACCACTCTACGTTCTGCAGGGAACGCAGGGAATGGCACCAATGGGCTATCCGTATAGCGCGAAAGAGCCCCCCATGTGGAAAACATGGATGATCACAAGAGGCCCGTAAACAGGGGCTTCCCGGCATCCGTACAAGCTCTTCAGTAACCTGTTTGATTACTTACTGGCATGCGATATTCAGCATGGCCAAGGGCCACAGAAGCACCGCAATCACCGAGGCTCCGCGGGAGCACGGGCGGAAATCAAGGAAGGTCGGTATCCATGTTGCAGCCACCAGAAAATAAGAATGCGACGCCCATGGCGTCCAACCCGAACACGTACGCGCCCGTGAAGGCTTCGAGCGCGCCCATGGAACAAGCCACAATCGGCCGCTCACTCGTGATCAAGGGCGAGATCAGCGGCGCGGAATCGCTTTTCGTCGACGGACGCATCGAAGGCACCATCAACATCCCCGAAAACCGGGTCACCGTGGGCCGCAATGGAGCGGTCACGGCCGATATCAATGCCCGTGAAGTGGTCATCATGGGCAAGGTGCACGGGAATATCATCTGCAGCGACCGGCTGGACATTCGCAGCGAGGGCTCCGTGACGGGTGACGTGGTTGTGCAGCGCATCAGTGTGGAAGACGGCGCGATTCTGAAGGGCAGCGTGCAGGTGCAGGCCGCCGAACAGAAAGGCAAGCAGCCCCAGCAGCAAACGAAGCACGTTGAGGCTCCGAAGCCGCCGGCAAACGACGCGGCCAAAGCAACCACGGCCGCAGCCGGGGCGTAGAGCACAAGAAAGACCCTGGTCGAAATTCCCTCGTCGACGCACGAGCGCCGTGATTGCGGGCGGGTGCGGACGCTACCTTGGAAATTGAAGCCGGCAGGCCGCCGCGCTTTAGGACAGCTGCTATCGAAGCTGTCCTATTTCTTTTCCGGGATCTCATTCGCCGCTTTCAAATCGAGCGCCGCGGAATTCATGCAATAGCGCAGGCCGGTAGGCGCCGGACCATCTTCGAAGACGTGGCCCAGATGAGCGCCGCAATGCGCGCAGCGAGCTTCTACCCGTGCCATCCCGTAGCTATGGTCGGTATGCTCCTCCACGTTTGCGGGATCGATGGGAGCCCAGAAGCTCGGCCAGCCAGTCCCGGAGTCAAATTTGGTCTCAGACGTAAACAAGGGCGCGCCACAACCGATGCAGTGGTACGCTCCGGGCTCCTTGGTCTTCCAATATTTGCCCGTGAAGGCGCGTTCGGTGCCTGCCTGGCGGGTCACGTGGTACTGTTCGGGAGTCAGTTGCGCCTGCCACTCGGCGTCACTCTTCGAGATCTTGGGAGTCTTTGCGGCAACCTTGTTCGCCATGAAAATGACCTTTCTTCTCGCGAAATGAGTTCAGTTCATTGGATGTGCGGAACGCCGGGAAGTCACAGATTGGGTTCCTGGCACACGTAGGCCCAGACGCCGGGGTCCCCATCAAGCCCGTTTTTGGCTTGATGGGGTGAAATGCCCTCGTCTGGACGGCCGGGCGCTATCCCGCAGCTAGGTCGCTTCGAGACAACCGGCCCAGATTGGCAGCCGGTCATACTCCCTCTCTCCCCTGCGATGCCCGTGGTTGGAGATAACTTACTGCGGCTCCCGAGTGACCACCCTCACACCCACCGGTGATGCTTTACCTTTCCATAATATTTTCTTATAGATAATATATACAAACATAACATTGCTATAAGGAATGATTCGGATGGGAGATCTCAGTGCGCATTTCTCACGAAATGAACTGCAATGTCGCTGTTGCGGGCGCTTGCAAATCGATTCGCGGCTGCGGGATGGGCTGGAAAAGCTGAGGGCGCAGGCAGGCACGCCGGTTGTGATTCACGCCGGATATCGCTGCCCCGAGCATAACGCGGCAGTTGGCGGAGTTCCGCACAGCGAGCATACCTTGGGACTGGCGGCAGACATCGCCCTGCCCGGCCTCTCTCTGCAGCGCATGTACGAGCTCGCGCTGGAGGTTGCGCAGTTCGCCCAGGGTGGAATTGGAGTGTACGACGGAGGCTTCTTGCATGTCGACGTGCGCGAGCACCGGGCGCGATGGGCGCGGGTAAGCGGGCAGTATGTCGGCATGGGAGCCTTGGTGCGTGAGCCGGAAGTCGCAGCAAACTCCCGCGCCGAACATCCGGAAGAATCGAGGATCACGAGCGGTTAGCCTCTCGCGTAGGGGCAGACGCCCCGTCTGCCCAGCCGAGCGAAGCTCGGCTTCAGGAATGCGGTGTCGCGAAATAGCTGTCGTCAAAAAGTGGTTCAGCAGCTGTCTAGCCGCGATGGTGCTTCGAGTTGCGATCGAGCACTGCGGGAGCGGGAGCAGCCTCGACGGTGGCGCCGATTTTCCGGTACTTGCTCTCGAAGAAGAGGAGCGGCTTGCCCTCGTTCACCACAACCTCCTCGACCTCGGCGATAAAAATCGTGTGGTCGCCTGCATCCTGCGCAGTGTGCAGACGACACTCCAGATAGGCCAGAGCGCCGCGCAGGACCGGGGTGCCAAGAGCAGTGCGCTCGAAAGCAGCACCCGCCTCTTCCGCTGCGCGATCGTGCGAGCGCGTGGGCCGAGCGTAATACTCGGAAATCGCCCGCTGATCCTCCGCCAGGATGTTTACGCCGAAACGTTTCTTCGCGTGGAGGTGCGCGTGGGTGCGCGCGCGTTGGTCCACGCACACCAGCACGAGCATGGGATCAAGCGACACAGACGTAAAGGCATTGGCGGTCATGCCGTGCACTTCGTTTTCAGAGTCGAGCGTGATCACCGTAATGCCGGTGGCAAAGCAAGCTAGCGCTTTGCGAAATTCTGCCTGGCTGACACTCATCCTGCAAAATCCTCGAGCAGCGGGCGCGGAAGTGGCCGACTGGATACGTTATCACGGCGCTGGTGCGTGCGTTTTGGGATAGGTTGCTAACGCCAATGCTTGTCGTTCCGAGCGCAGCGAGGAATCTTCTGTGCCCCAGGGCCGGTCAAAGAGCGAGATTCCCCGCTACGCTCGAAATGACAAGTCTTCAGGGCGGGGAGGAGTGCTCCCGCATTTGTCTTCCAGGCCGGGGTTGCTGCTCTTCTCGCGCTGCTGGACGGGTCCCGCCTGCTTTCATGTATCATCGTGCTACCCGGGCTTATTCGGGGTGAGTCGACCTGTCATCGGGAAATGACGCATCTTGAGCCCCGCCACTGAAACCAGGTTGCAGTCCCGCTCTCTGGCCCTGTCTCTTTCCGAGATGCAGAGTGGTCAAGCGTTGTCGCGCGCCGCTGCTTGCGATCTGATGCGCTGCAGCGACGAACTCCTGCCTGAACTCCTCTCCTCAGCGCGTGCAGCCAAAGAACGCTTCAAGCCGGGCGTCATCACATACTCGCGCAAAGTTTTCATTCCTCTGACAAATCTTTGCCGGGACTACTGCGGATACTGCGTCTTTCGCCGGGATCCGGGCGATCCGGGCGCACACACCATGACGCCGGAGGAAGTGCTCGCGGTCGTCCACCAGGGCGAAAAACTGGGATGCACCGAAGCCCTGTTCAGTCTGGGCGACAAGCCGGAGTTAGTGTTTCCGGAAATGCGGGAAACGTTGCGGCGTCTCGGATATCACTCCACCCTTCAGTACCTGGAAGCCATGTGCGAATTGGTGCTGCGCGAAAGCACCTTACTGCCGCATCCGAATCCCGGGCTGATGAGCGCGGAGTGGATTCGCAGGCTGGCGGCGGTCTCCCCCAGCATAGGCCTGATGCTGGAGACCACCAATGCCGGCCTGCTGCAACCTGGCGCTGCACACGACAACGCTCCAGACAAGCTGCCGGCGAGGCGTTTGCGCACGATCGAAGAAGCGGGTAAGCAGGCCGTGCCGTTCACGACCGGATTGCTGATCGGCATTGGCGAGAGCGTGGAAGACCGCGTAGATACCCTGCTCGCCATTCGTGAGATGCACGAGCGCTACGGACACATCCAGGAAGTGATTGTGCAGAACTTCCGGGCCAAGCCCGGAATTCCGATGCAGGACTCTCCCGAGCCTTCGCTGCGCGAAATGCTACGCACGGTGGCCGTGGCGCGCCTGCTGATGCCGCACGTAAATATTCAGGCTCCGCCGAATCTCTCTGCTCCTTATTATGACGAACTGCTCGACGCCGGCATCAATGACTGGGGAGGAGTTTCGCCGTTGACACCCGACTTTATCAATCCTGAAAAACCATGGCCGCATCTGCAACAATTGCGTGCGCGCACGGAAGTACAGGGGTTCAAGCTGGAGGCACGCCTGCCGGTGTATCCGGAATTTCTTTCGCGAGCGCTGGAGCGTCCGGGATTACTTCGTGAGAGAGTGCAGGCTGCCGCTGACGCAGAAGGTTATGCGCGGAGGGCGGCATGATCACGGTGCTGACGGGTGGAACCGGGGGCGCCAAGTTCGTAGACGGCTTGCAGCAGGTCATTGCTCCCGAAGAGCTGACGCTGATCGTCAATACTGGCGATGATCTTTTGTGGTGGGGGCTGTACGTCTCTCCTGACATCGACTCGATCACATATGTTCTGTCTGGCATGCTGAGTAAGGAGCGCGGCTGGGGCGTCAAGGGCGATACTTTCTTCTGCATGCAGCATATGGGGCAACTGGGCCAACCGATCTGGTTTCACGCCGGCGATCGCGATCTGGCGGTCCACATCTTGCGATCGAAGCTGCTGGCCGAGGGCAAAACCCTTTCGGAGGTTACGGCAGAGATTGCGGACAAGCTGGGCGTGAAGGCGCGCATCTTGCCGATGAGCAACTCACGCGTCGAGACGCGGGTGTTAACTCCGCTGGGAGAGTTGAGTTTCGAGGAATATTTCGTGCAGAGGTGGTATCAGGATCCGGTGGAGTCAGTGCGTTTCGCCGGCGCTGCGGATGCCGAGCCTGCGCCCGGCGTGATTGATGCGATCGTGAATGCGGACCTGGTGCTGCTGGCGCCGAGCAACCCGATCACCAGCATTGGTCCCATTCTTGCGGTTCCGGGCGTGCGCGAGGCGTTGCACAAGAACAAGGGCCGGATCGCGGCGGTGAGCCCCATTGTGGCCGGAGAAGCAGTGGCTGGGCCGGCAGGAATTCTGATGGCAGCCCAGGGGTTGCCAGTCTCGGTTGCGGGCGTGGCGCAGGCGTACCATGATTTTCTGGATATGCTGATCATCGACGTACGCGATGCGGAAGCCGGCGACGAACTCCGGAAATCAGGCTTGCGCGTGCACGTGGCGAAGACCGGGATGCGAACTTCCGAAGATAAAGCCGACCTCGCCACTGCCGTACTTACGGCGGTGCGCGGCCAGAGCGCCGCCGCTGCAGGCCCGGACCACTCATGATCCTCGTTCCCGTCAAGAACCTGATGCAAGCCAAGCAGCGACTGGCTCCGGCGCTCGATCAAGCGGCGCGAACGGAATTAGCGAAGGCGATGCTTCACGACGTGCTGGAGGTTTTGAGTTCGTGGCCGAGGCATTCGGAAGTTGCGATTGTGAGCTGCGACCCGTTTGCCTTGTCCCTTGCGAATGCTTACGGGTTTGAGGTCATCGCCGACCACAAAAACAGCGGCGAAACCGATGCGATCGAAATGGCTACCCGGGTCTGCGAAATACGAGGAGTGGACACGCTCGTAATTCCCGCGGATATCCCGCTGATTCAGGCGTGGGAGTTGCAATCGATCGTGGATGCTGCGCCTGCGACCGGCTCGGTACTGGTGCCGGCGGGCGATGGTCGAGGCACAAACGCTGTGCTGCGGCGCCCAGCGGCATTGTTCCCACTGCGTTTCGGCAATGATAGCTTCAAGCCCCATCTTGCGGCGGCGCAGGCCACCGGTAAACCCTGCGTCGTGCTTCCGCTTCCCGGGATCGCTGTGGACGTCGACAATCCCGCTGACCTCAAGCAACTGGCCGAACTTCCCGGCGAGACCCGCGCACAAAGGCTCGCGCGACAATGGGATTTCAGTGATTATCCATTGGCTGCGAATGAGTAGGGATCGATGCAAGAATTGGGCGTCATTCCTATTCCGCTGTCCGGCGATGTACGGCCCGGAGATTCTCTCGTTGACAAATTTCTAGACGCACTAAAACGCAGGCGGGTTTCGCTGGCGAAGGGCGACATTCTGGTCGTCAAACACAAGGTTGTGTCGAAGGCAGAGGGGCAACTGATCCGGCTAAACACGATCAAAGCGTCCGCGCGCTCGCGTGCCTGGGCGCGCCGCTACAAGCTCGACGCGCGCATCACCGAACTTGCCCTGCAACAAAGCAAGCAGGTCATTCGCAGGAAAAATGGCGTGTTGATCACCGAGACGCGCCATGGATTCATCTGTGCGAATAGCGGTGTCGATGTCTCGAACGTGGATGGGGGTGAGCACGCATTGCTGCTTCCGGAGAACCCAGATCGTTCGGCGGCGAACCTGCATCGCGCATTGAAGAAGCGGTTGCGCCTGTCGGTTCCGGTCATTATCAGCGACAGCTTCGGGCGGCCATGGCGCGAAGGACTATCCGAGGTCGCCATCGGCGTAGCGGGAATGAAAGCGATTCACGACTATCGCAAGCGTCGCGACCCGCATGGATACTTGCTACGCGTTACGATCGATGCGGTAGCGGACGAACTGGCATGCGCGGCCGGGCTGCTCTCGGGCAAGCTAACTCGCACGCCCTTTGTTATCATTCGAGGATTCCACTACCAGCCCGGGCATGGGAGCTCTCGTCAACTTCTTCGTCCCGCGGCTCTTGACCTGTTTCGCTAGGAGGCTATTGTGGGTCGAGCATTTTCGCAATCGGAATTGGAAAATTTTGCTTCGCTGGAGTGGACGGAGATCGAGCCTCACCTCGCGCCGGACGTGCGTGCAGCGCTTGAGACGGTGCTCAACACCCAGGACGGAGCATCGCTTTCGCGCGAGCAAGCGTTGCTGCTGGCGAACTGCGAGGCCGACGATCTGCTTGGGCTGTTGGTGGCGTCGAACGAGCTACGGGCGGAATTGTCTGGCAATCTGGTTACCTACGTCGTAAATCGCAATATCAATTTCACGAACATTTGTTTCGTTGGTTGCAAGTTCTGCGCCTTCAGCCGCGGCCCGCGCGAGCACGACACCTATTTCTTGAGCCTCGATCAAGTCGCGCAGAAAGCAGTCGAGGCCTGGGAGCTTGGCGCGACAGAGGTCTGCATCCAGGGCGGACTCCCGCATGATCTACCTCCTTTCTATTATCGCGACATTCTGCGGGCAGTGAAGATGGCAGTCCCCAAGATGCACTGTCACGCATTTTCGCCCATGGAGATAGTGTATGGGGTCGAACTCACGGGCATGCCGCTCGCGGACTATCTGAAGATGTTGCGTGACAACGGGCTCGACACTCTCCCCGGAACCGCTGCCGAGATTCTGGATGATGAAGTACGGGCGATTCTCTCCCGCAACAAGCTTTCGACCGCGCAGTGGCGGGAAGTGATTACGACTGCACATCGTCTGGGCATCCGTTCGACGTCGACCTTGATGTATGGGCACGTGGAAACACCCGAGCACTGGCTAAACCAGATCCTGATGTTTCGCGACATACAGAACGAAACACGGGGCTTCACAGAGTTCGTGCCGCTGGGGTTCGTGCATCAGAACACACTGCTTTTTCATCAAGGTTTGGCGCGTTCCGGTCCAACCATGGCCGAACATTTGAAGATTCATGCGCTCGCGCGGATTTTGTTGGCCGGCTCCATCAACAATATCCAGGTATCGTGGGTGAAGCTGAATCGCAACCTGTCGCAACTGTGCCTCCAGGCTGGGGCAAATGATTACGGCGGCACGCTCATGGAGGAAAACATCTCGCGCGAAGCGGGCGCGACCGCGGGACAATACACGAGTCCCGAAGAATTTCAGTCGCTGATTCTTGAAGCGGGCCGCATTCCCGCCGAGCGTAACACGACCTACTCGCAAATTCGCATAAAGTTGGCGCTTGAAAACATTACCAGCGAGCAGGCCTCCAGCACGGAGTTCGCTTGAGTCGTCCTATCGCGATTCTCGGAGGCACGGGTCCCGCCGGAATGGGTCTGGCGCTTCGCTGGGCCCGCGCTGGAGAGGCGATCATTATTGGCTCGCGCAGCGTGGAGCGAGCACAGGAAGCTGCCCGCAAGATTGAGGCGCGAGTTGGGGCAGGCGCAAAGGTTACGGGTCTTGCGAACTCCGCGGCGTGCGCTTCGACCGACTTGCTGGCACTCACGGTGCCCTTCGAAGGACAAGCTGGGTTGCTGAAGGAACTCAAGCAAGCGTTGAAGCCGGGCAGCATCCTGGTTGACGCTACTGTGCCCCTTGCGAGCGCGGTGGGCGGCCGAGCCAGCCGGACTGTCGGTGTGTGGCAGGGGTCAGCCGCGCAGCAGACCGCAGAACTGGTTCCCAAAGGCGTGACCGTCGTAGCGGCGTTTCAGAACTGCTCGGCGGATGCCATGAATGGCGACGATCCGGTAGAGTGCGATGTGATTGTCTGCTCCGATAACGCGGATGCGACAAAACTCGTCTGCGATCTGGCCGCGAAGATTCCCGGCTTGCGTGCGCTCGATGGAGGCAAGCTGGAGAATGCGCGCATTGTGGAACAGATCACCGCTCTGCTGATCGGACTGAACATTCGCCACAAAGGCCACGGCGGAATTCGTATTACAGGCCTTCCGCCGTCGGCTTATCGATCCTCGGGATAGGCAAAATTTCTGGGCAGCCGCCGTTCGCGGTTGCGCTCAGAGCTTTTGAGCACCAGAAAAACAATCGTCTTCTCGGCGAAAGCGGCCATCCAATCAGCTGAAATTGCGTCCGCACATGAGCACTTCCAATGAGAACGGTCCGGTTATTGAATTCCGGAAAGTTGCTTACCGATTTGCCGGGGGCCAGGAACTCCTCAACGGACTGGACCTGCAGGTTCGGCGCGGGGAGACGCTTGTCTTGCTTGGCCGCAGTGGCTCGGGGAAAACAACCACGCTCAAGCTGATCAATGATCTGGTGGCGCCCAGTGAGGGCGAAGTGCTGGTGGAAGGTCGTGCGACGACCCAATGGGATCCCATCCGTCTGCGTCGCGGCATCGGATACGTGATTCAGGACGCAGGATTGTTTCCGCACTTCACCGTCGAGCGCAATGTCGCGCTGGTTCCTACTATTGAAGAATGGCCTTCCGATCGCATTCGAAAGCGCGTGTCTGAGCTGTTGCAACTGGTGGGTCTTGATGCGGGTTTGGCGAAGCGTTATCCGCGAGAGCTATCCGGAGGTCAGCGGCAGCGAGTCGGCGTGGCCAGAGGATTGGCCGCCGATCCACCGATTCTCCTGATGGACGAGCCCTTCGGCGCCCTGGATCCGATCACACGCGCAGAACTGCAGCGCGAATTCCTTGCCCTGCAGCAGCGGCTGCAAAAGACAGTGGTGTTCGTCACCCACGACTTGCGCGAGGCGCTGTTGCTGGGCACGAGGATCGCTCTAATGGAAGCGGGACGCCTGGTGGTTGCGTTGCCATCCCGCGAGTTTACGAAGTCTTCCGATCCCCTTGTCCAACAATACCTGGACGCATTTGGAGCCAGGTCCAATGGAGATCGAACATGAACGTATTTCAATTCATCGTGCAAAATCACGGTGAAGTTCTGAAACTCACGCGCGAGCATCTGTGGATGGTGGCGGCTTCGATGCTACTTGCTGTGTTGATCGGGATTCCGCTGGGAATTTTGATCACGCGTAAGCCAGGATTGAATAAGCCAGTTCTGGGCGTCGCGAATATTATCCAGACGATTCCCAGCCTGGCGCTGTTCGGATTCTTGCTGCCGGTGCCCTGGATCGGCGCGCGCTCCGACCGGCTCGCGATCCTCGCGTTGACGCTCTACGCGCTACTCCCGTTGATCCGGAATACATATGCCGGTATCAGCGGCGTCGATCGCTCGGTGGTGGAAGCGGGACGTGGCATGGGAATGACCGACCGCCAGCTTCTGTTTCAAGTGGAACTGCCTTTGGCGTTGGGAGTCATCATCGCGGGAGTGCGGGTGGCGACGGTGATCTCGGTGGGACTGGCTACGATCGCGGCTGCCATTGGCGCAGGTGGGCTGGGCGAATACATTTTTCGCGGAATCTCGATGGTAGACAACGAAGTAATCCTGGCCGGCGCAATTCCTGCAGCAGTGCTCGCTTTGCTTGCGGATGTCACATTGGGCTGGCTGGAGAAACGGCTGAGCCCAATCTAAAAGAAACGAGCCACCTGGCACCTTCGACTGAATGCGGCGCATACTTTTGATCCCGCTCATTGCGAGTTTATTTCTGAGTGCGTGTGGTCCCGCGCGCGAAGACCGCATTGTGGTTGGCTCGAAGAATTTCACGGAACAGGCAATCCTGGGCGAAATTTTCGCGCAGCGACTGGAGAAAAAGACCCACCTGCGCGTCGAGCGGCGTTTTTATCTCGCGGGATCCTTCATCTGCCAGCAAGCCATCCTCTCTGGACGCATCGATCTCTACCCCGAGTACACCGGCACCGCGCTTACTGCGATTCTGAAGGAGAAGCCACAGGGTACTCGTGAGCAGGTTTATGAGCGCGTTAAGTCGGAATACGACAGGCGGTTTCATCTCGCTCTCGGTCCTCCGCTCGGCTTTAATGACACGTTCGCAATTGAGATCAGAGGAGAAGATGCGCGCCGTTTGCATTTGCAAACCATTTCGCAAGCGGCGGCTTACACGCCGCATTGGCGAGCGGGATTTGGGTACGAGTTCATGGAGCGTCCTGACGGTTACAAAGGCCTGGCCGCCACCTACGGCCTTCGCTTTGCCGAGCCTCCGCGCATTATGGATCTCGGGCTGCTGAATCGCGCATTGAAGGAAAAGCAAGTCGATCTGATTGCCGGTAACACGACTGACGGGCTCATTCCCACCCTCGATCTTTTCGTGCTCCAGGACGATCGCAATTATTTCCCGCCGTACGAGGCAGTCGCCGTGATTCGAGAGCCCACGGTCGCGCGCCATCCGGAGGTGGCCCAGGCATTGGCGGAACTGGCGGGAAAAATCTCCGATCAAGAGATGCTGCAGATGAACTACGCCGTCGAGGGGCAGCACCGGGATATCAAGGATGTTGTGCGGGAATTTCTGGAAAAGAAAGGGCTCAACTGAGAGTCAATCGGGATGGCGTCCGAAAACGAAAACGTGGATTCGCAACCAGGACCGATACAATAGCATGCCAATGCCGAACCGCGATCTCGATTCCACCTGGAAATATCACAACGGCACCAAGCATTCCTATCTCAGCATTCGAGTTCATCCCCATTTTCTTGATTGGGAAAATAAACCGCTTCTCTTCAAAATCTATCCCACCCTCGAAGTAAATCGGCTGCCAAAAGATTTTCGTCAGACCGGAGTGAGCGCGCTGTCGGCAATCGCGAGCACCGGAATTGTCGCCAAAGGCAAAAAGCTGCCAACTCTGGATGACATTGCACAGCTGCTGTTCTTTTCCGCCGGAGTGACTCGCAGTAAGAAATTTCCCGGTGGCGAGACCTTCTTCCGAGCAGCGGCCTGTACCGGGGCACTCTACGAAATCGAGTTGTATCTGGTATGTCAGGATCTGCCCGACCTGCCGGCCGGCGTCTATCACTTCGGCACCGCGGAATTCGGGCTGCGGCAGTTGCGCGCCGGAGACTTTCGGCGACTCCTGGTCGAGGCAACCGCGAACGAACCAACGCTGGCAAAAGCTCCGCTCATCGTCGTTTGCACCGGAACGTATTGGCGCAATGCGTGGAAGTATCGCTCACGCACCTATCGTCATTTCGGCTGGGACAACGGAACGCTGCTTGCGAATGCACTGGCCGTGAGTACATCGCTGGGATTTCCGGCGCGGTTGATCTTGGGCTTTGTCGACCAGTCAGTAAATGCATTGCTCGATCTGGATACACACAAGGAAGTAGCGTTCTCACTCCTGGCGGTAGGGCACAATTCGAAACGCCCGCCCAAGGCTCCTGTTGGCGATCCGCTGAGTCTGCCGCTGGTGCCGTATTCCAGGCAAGAAGTGGATTATCCCGCGATGCGCCAGATGCACGAAGCTTCGAGCCTGCTCTCGAAAGAGGAAGTCACCGCCTGGCGCAAAACGAAGTCGGCGAAGAAGCCCGCGGTCGGAGCAAAGGGAGCGCTCATTCCGCTTAAGCAGGTAGCCGATTCAGAGTTGCCCCCTGACACGATCGAGCAGGTGATTCAAAGACGCGGGTCCACGCGCACGTTTGCCCGCGAGCCAATTACGTTTGCCGAACTCTCGACCTTGCTCGATCGCGCGACCCGGGGAATTCCCGCGGATTTTCTCGAACCGCGCGGCACCCAACTCAACGATTTGTACCTGATCGTGCACAGCGTGGAAGGTCTCGCTCCGGGAGCCTACTTCTTTCATCACGCGACGAGAGAACTCGAACTGCTAAAAGAAGGCGATTTCCGTGAACGCGCTGGGTATTTAGGGTTAGAACAAGAATTACCGGCGGACGCAAGTGTGGACATTTTCTTTCTGGCGGATCTTCACAAGATCATCAATCAGTTCGGCAACCGAGGTTATCGTGCCACGCAACTCGAGGCCGGCATCATGGGCGGGAAGCTGTATCTCGTGGCCTACGCTCAAAAATTAGGCGCGTCGGGACTGACGTTCTATGACGACGACGTTGTGAACTTTTTTTCGCCGCATGCAAAGGGCAAGAGCGCCATCTTCCTCGTCTGCTGTGGACACAGCGCCCGGCGCTAGATTTTTTGGAGTGGCTAACGAACCCTCGCCCGTGCCGCCGCAAATCCGGGCAAATCCCGTTCTAAACCCCTTGTCATTCCGAGCGTAGCGAGGAATCTCGTTCTTCCCAGCTGCCGTCGCCCGCAGATTCCTCGCTGCGCTCGGAATGACAATGGTTGAGTAAAAACACTCGACGGCCCTGGTTTTCCAGGGCCGCGTCCCCTTGTGCAGCATCACGTGTACCGGTGATCCCCGTCACACCCCACTGCGACAAGTGCACGACATAATTATCCAGTCTTTTGGGAGTGCCAAACACTTCCAACGTGGGGGTCCCGTGGCAAAAGGACGTGTTTCTATCGTGGTAGAGCGTTGCAAAGCCTGTGGCTTTTGCGTCGAATTCTGTCCGACCAAGGTGCTCGCGCTCTCCTCGGCTTTCAACTCCAAGGGGTACCATCCGCCACACGTGGTCGCGCCCGAGAAGTGCAGCGGCTGCGATCTGTGCGGCATGTATTGCCCCGATTTCGCGATCTATGGCCAGAGGCTGCCCGTTGCCAAGGAAGCGGCGCCAGCCAGAGCGGCGGCGACGAACGTGGAGGTGGCGCGTGAAAGCTGATCCGCGTGGTGTGCTCACCGGCACTCACTTCCTCGACGGAGATCACGCATGCTGCGAAGGCGCACTGGCGGCCGGAGCACGCTTTGCGGCGGGATATCCCATCACACCCTCCACCGAGGTCGTTGAGCGTTTCGCGTCGCGTGTGCCGAAGGTCGGGGGAACATTCATCCAGATGGAAGACGAGCTGGCTGCGTCGATCACCTTGCAGGGAGCCGTGTGGGGTGGCGCCAAGGCATTCACCGTAACTTCGGGCCCCGGCTTCTCGCTGATGATGGAACATATCGGGTACGCCGTGATGACGGAAACGCCCTGCGTCTTCGTCGATGTGCAGCGCGGCGGTCCATCCACAGGCTTGCCCACTTTGCCGGCACAGGCAGACATGATGCAGGCAAGATGGGGTTCCCACGGCGACTACGAAATCATCGCGCTCTGTCCCAACTCTCCACAGGAATGCTTCGACTTAACGATCCAAGCGTTCAATTTTTCGGAAGAGTTCCGCGTACCCGTGATGTTCATGATGGATGAGGTCGTCGGCCACATGACCGAGAAGGTCATCATCCCACCGGCTGACCAGATTGAAGTCGTGCCGCGCCGTCACACTCGCAAAGCGGTCGAAGACTATCTGCCGTATGGCACGAACGGCGACGGCGTGCCCGAGATGGCGCATGCGGGAGATGGATACAAATTCCACGTGACCGGGCTGACCCACGACGAGCGCGGTTATCCCAACATGACGCCTGCCACGCAGGACAAGCTGGTGCGGCGGTTGCAGAGCAAGATTCATGATGCGATCGATCGCATCACGCTGCTGGAAGAGGAGTGCTTCGATAGCGAGGACGTGGTGGTGGTTTCCTACGGCATCACGTCGAGAGTGGCGCAACGGGCCATTGAGATGGCGCGGGAGCTTGGCCTCAAAGTCGGCAAACTCCGGCTGATCACCTGCTGGCCATTTCCGGAAAAGCGAATTCGGGAACTCGCCGCCACCACCAAGGCATTCGTGGTGCCCGAACTCAATCTTGGCCAGATGGTGCGCGAGGTGGAGCGGGCAGCCAATGGAAAGGCCAGGACGTTTGCCGTGCCGCACGCCGGCGGCAGCGTCCATCGGCCCGAAGACATTCTGAAAGTGATCGTGGAGGCCAGCCGATGAGCATTCTTGACGTGACCAATCCGGTCGAACCCTTCCTGCGCACCGATCGCATGCCGCATATCTGGTGTCCGGGGTGCGGCATCGGCACCACGGTGAACTGCTTCGCTCGAGCGCTCATCGAATCGAAAATCGACTTGCAGTCGATCGCGCTCGTCTCGGGCATCGGATGCACGGGACGCGTCGCCGGGTACGTGAAGCTGGATTCCTTCCACACCACGCATGGACGCGCGATCCCATTTGCGACCGGCCTCAAGCTGGCGAATCCGAAGCTCAATGTCATCGTGTACTCGGGAGATGGCGACCTGTCGGCGATCGGCGGCAATCACCTGATCCATGCCGCCCGGCGCAACATCGATCTGAAAGTGATCTGCGTGAACAACCTGATTTATGCCATGACCGGTGGCCAGACCGCGCCGACCACGCCCGGCCATGCCATTACTTCGACATCGCCGTATGGAACGTGCGAGCCGGCTTTCAACCTGCCTCACCTGGTGGAAGCCGCGGGAGCTGTGTACGTGGCCCGCTGGACCACGTTCCACGTAAAGCAACTCGCGCGTTCCATCGGCGAAGCGTTCCAAAAGAAAGGATTCAGCTTCATCGAAGTGATCAGCCCGTGTCCCACGTTGTACCAGCGCCGCAACAAGCTTGGCGATGGCCTGGACACGATGAAGTATTACAAAGAAAAGAGCAAGGTGAAGCATGGCGCGCCCACCAGCGAAGTCGGACTTACCATGACGGGCGAAATCATCGTCGGCAAGTTCGTGGACCGCGATCGCCCCGACTACCAGAGCCTTCTGCATGCGCAGATGGTCGAGTCGCTGGGCGACCGCTACGTAGAACCCTCGGAGACCGTATGCAGCTGCAGCTAACCGAACTTCGCATCGCCGGATTCGGCGGCCAGGGAGTGATTCTGTCCGCCATCGTCCTCGGCAAGGCCGCGTCCATCTACCAGGGAGCCTACGCCACCATGACGCAAAACTTCGGGCCAGAGGCTCGCGGAGGAGCCTGCAGCGCTCAGTTGCTGATATCCGGGGATCCGATCCTCTATCCCTACGTCACGCAACCGGACATCATGGTCGTGATGTCGCAGGAAGCCTATACCCGGTTCGTGCCCGAACTGAAAGAAGGCGGCATTCTCATCGTGGAGCAGGACCTGGTGCGAGTGACCGATCTACCGCGACAGACGAAAGTCTACAGTTGCCCAGCCACACGTCTCGCCGAAGAATTAGGCAAGAGAATGGTGCTGAACTCGGTGATGGTCGGATTCTTCACGGCAGTCACGGGGTTGCTCGAGAAAGAAGCCGTAGCCGAGGCGGTAAAGGATTCAGTGCCATCGAGTTTTTGCGATCTGAATTTGAAGGCATTTGAAACCGGCTATGAGTACGGAGTGAACTCATTGCGCGAGAGCCCACACGCGCAACAGTTCGAGCACGTAAGCTACGCCGAGGAGTAACGCGCGAACATACCTGCGAGGGCAAGATGCCCTCGCGACAGCCGGCGAGACGCCGGCGCTACAGTTATGAACAATCCAAGCAACAGTTATGAGCAATCCAGATGATCGTGGCGCCAGCGTCCCGCCGGCTGTCACGGGGGCGTCTCGCCCCCGTTTTGGCGAAATCAGAATTCGCGATCGGGGCCGTTTGCCACACTGGGAAAAGGACTCGGCAACCTATTTCATCACGTTCCGGCTAGGTGACTCGCTTCCACGGAATGTCCTGAAGCAGATTGAGTTCGAGAAGCGCGACATCATCCGCACCGCGGCTCAAATGCGGCGCGAACTCTCGAGCGACGAGCGCAATCGGCTCGCTCGACTTTCAAGCGCACGGATTGAGCAATACCTGGATAAAGGTTCCGGCGCTTGCCAGCTGCGCAACCCCGCCCTCGCAAAAGTGGTCAGCGAGGCTCCTTCACTTCAATGAACGGCGTTACCGTCTATTCGCCTGGTGCGTCATGCCGAATCACGTACACGTGGTCGTAAGACTTTTCCCGGGCTATTCGTTAGCTGCTGTACTTCACTCGTGGAAATCGTACACGGCGAAACGTGCGACAGATGTGATTGGGATTACTGGGAGCATCTGGCAACGGGAGTATTACGACCATCTGCTGCGCAGTGAAGCGGAATTTGAACGGGCAGTGCGGTATGTAGTTGAGAATCCAGTGAAGGCGGGACTACGCAATTGGCCTTGGGCGTGGGCGCGAGAGCAAGATGCCCTCGCGACAGCCGGCGAGACGCCGGCGCTACAGGGGTGAACTCTACTGAACGACTCTTGCCGTCATTTCTTCGGCCGGCTCTCCACCAGCCATGGCCTGGGCAATAATCAACTGCCGCGCCTCGCCCCTAAATACCGGCAGCTGTTTGCCGAACCAGATGGCTCCCACGATACTGGCAAGCCCGCCCACGGCCACCGTAATCGGCGCGCCTAAACGATCCGCCAGCGCCCCACCGAGGAGCGCCCCGAACGGCGCCATGCCCATGAACATCATCGAGTACACAGCCATCACGCGGCCCCGCAGCGCATCCGGGACCATGGCCTGAATCAGCGTATTTGAGCACGCCATCTGAAGCATGATGAAGAATCCGACCGGAATGAGCAGGAACGCGGACAACCAGAAAAGCTTCGAGAATGCGAATGCGATCAGACTGACGCCAAACCCCGCGCAGCAAATCGAGATCAGCTTACCCAGTCCCTTGATGCCGGTGCGCAGCGCGAGCGTCAGCGCTCCAAATAGCGCTCCGATGCCCGTGAACCCCATCAGGATTCCGAGACCTTTCGCTCCTCCATGCAGGATGTGGTCCGCAAACACCGGCATCAATACCGTGTAGGGCATGCCTACCAGGCTCACGACGCCCAGCAATAACAACAACGCGCGGATAGGTCCGGTGTGGCTTACCCAGCGAAACCCTTCGATGATGTCCTCCAGGGGAGAGTCCGATTTTGATCGAGCTGGGCAATCGACCCTCATCAGCAGCAATCCCACGATGACGGCGATGTAGCTGACGCCGTTTGCGAAGAAGCACCAGCCCTCGCCGATCTTTGCGACCAGGATTCCCGCAATCGCGGGGCCGACGACGCGCGCGCCGTTGAACATCGAAGAATTCAGCGCGATCGCGTTCATGAGATCTTCGCGGCCGACCATGTCCACCAGGAACGACTGCCGCCCGGGAATATCGAACGCGTTTACGACTCCCAGCAGAGCGGCCAGGACGAAGATGTGCCAGACCTTGACCATGTGCGTCAGGGTCAACAGCGCGAGTACGATTGCGAGAATCATGGATGCGACCTGGGTCGCGATCACAATGCGCTGGCGGTTGAAACGGTCTGCGGCCATTCCGCCGACGGGCGCCATCAGGAAAACAGGAATCTGACTGGCGAAACCAACCGATCCCAGAAGCAAAGATGATCCCGTCAGGCGATAGACCAGCCACGATTGCGCGACCGTCTGCATCCAGGTCCCGGTAAGCGAAATCAGCTGGCCGGAAAAGAAGAGCTGGAAGTTGCGATGCTTCAGCGCGCGCATTCCTACGGACCAACGCGACTCCTTGGCCTCGGCAGAAACAGGCGTGTTGCCGATGGTCGAGTTGGAAGGGGGCTCCGCCACGTACGCTTAGATGTTTCTAGTTACTCGTTAGTACCAATATAGATGCCCGAAGGGGCCTCTGTTTTACAATGTAGGATCATGAACAAATTTCTTTTGCTCGGGGTGCTGGCGGCAGTTTGCCTGACCGGCTGCAACAAATCCAAATCTGGGTCATCGGTGTCCGCTTCTGCAAGGCCGGACGACGCAGTGCAATTGAAGTTGAAGGCGCTGGCAGGATCGGGAGCGACCGATTGCGGACGGCTCGACGTCCGTGCGGCCGACCAACAACTCACGGGCGCCAGCACATGCGCCCAAAAAGCGGCAGAGAGCAAACATCCGTTTTACGTGGCCTATGACATGCCGGGGATGTCGACCGGAGTCGCAGGCAATGCCGACGGAAAACTGTTCGCAGTGGAATTACAAGGAGCGGGTACCGGCGCCCAGTTAGCGAGCGGGCCCTGTCCTGCTGAACTGCGGCTCGCAAAGAGCGGTCGCATGACCTGCTTTATTCCGGGCACGATGGGATTGAATCCGACGGCTTCTGACCCACATAGTGGGATAGCCGTAAGTCCGGGAAACCCACAGGGCGGGATGATTCTTCAGCCATTCGGTTCGGCGCCGAATGCAAGCACCCCCAAGCCGCCTCCGAAGAGCAAGTAAGGTTCGTGAGAGACGGGCGTCTCGCCCGTCTGCCGGGCGGCGCTCGACAGGCGCCGCTTTCCATGCCAGCCCCGTGATTGCCTGCGCTCGTGAAGCAGTTCCTGCTAGAGCGTCTCCAACGTCATGGGCACAGGCTCGGCTTCGGGTACTTCCATCGGAGGTCCGGACTCTTGCGCGTCGACCACCGCGATCGCCGTGACGTTCACGATTTCCTCCACTTCGGCACTCCGCTGCACCAGATGCACAGGCTTGCTCATCCCCACAAAGATCGGGCCGAGCGTCTCACCGCCACCTAATTTCTGGAGGAGCTTGTAGGTGATGTTGGCCGAAGCAAGGTCGGGGAAGATCAGGACGTTGGCGCCACCCTTCAAGAAGCTGAATGGGTACGTCTCCTCCAAGTCCGCAGAAACCGCATCGTCGGCCATGAGTTCACCGTCGACCATGAGCGTGGGATCGGCGTGGCGCAGCAGTTCGACGGCGCGGCGCACCTTTTCAGATTGTGGATGCTTCGTACTTCCGAAACTTGAAAACGACAGCATAGCCACGCGCGGCTCGACATCAAACCGGCGCGCGGTTTGGGCGGCACAGAGCGCAATCTCCACCAGGTCTTCGGCGCTGGGTTCGATGTTCACACTCGTGTCTGCCAGGAAGTAGATGTCACCTTTCCGAGTGATCATCACATAGCAGCCCGATACCTTATGCAGGCCCTCACGGACGCGAACGATCTGGAGCGCCGGGCGGATCGTATCGGGGAAATGCTGGGTCACACCCGACACCAGCGCGTCGGCATCGCCCGTGTGCAGCATCATCGAGCCGAAGACATTGCGGTTCGCGATTTGGCTTTTTGCCTCCGAGAGCGTCATGCCGCGCCGCTGCCGCAGCCGGAACAATTCCTGGATATAGCGCTCGCGCTGCGGCGAAGTGGAGGGGTCGACGATGCTTACGCCGTGCATATCGAGCCCGAGATCGGCAATGCTCTTCCGGATGCTGACTGCATCGCCCAGCAGAATGGGCCGCGCGATGTTTTCTTCCACCAGCGAGTGACACGCCCGCAGGATCTTTTCGTTGTCGCCCTCCGGAAAAACCACCTGCTTCGGATGCGCCTGCGCTTTGTGGATCATCATGCGCGTGACCTCGTGCGCCTTACCTAGCCGCCGCTCCAGTTCCTCGCGGTAGATATCGAGGTCGACAGGCTCCTGCGCGACGCCGCTCTCCATTGCAGCCTTGGCGACGGCCAGAGCCTCCCACCACAAAACGCGTGGATCGAATGGCTTGGGAATCAGGTACTCGGGTCCGAATTTCAGGCGTTCGACTCCATAAATCCGGCACACGGAATCCGGCACGTCTTCCTTGGCGAGGGCTGCGAGCGCGCGCGTCGCGGCGAGTTTCATTTCCTCGTTGATGGCAGTGGCCCGCACATCGAGTGCTCCCCGAAAGATGAAAGGGAAGCCGAGAACATTGTTCACCTGGTTGGGATAGTCGGAACGGCCGGTCGCAAAAATGAGGTCGTCCCGGTTGGCCTTCGCCTCTTCATAACTGATTTCCGGGTCAGGATTTGCCATCGCGAACACGATCGGACGCGGAGCCATGGAGCGAAGCATCTCTGCGGTAACAGCGCCCTTCACCGAGCAACCTACCAGCACGTCAGCGCCGCGCACCGCGTCGGCCAGGCTGCGCAGGTTCGTCTCGCGCGCGAAACGTTCCTTGTACGTATTCATACCAGCGCCACGGCCCTTGTAGACCACGCCCTTGGTGTCGCACAAAATGATGTTCTCGCGCTTCACTCCCAGGCGCACGTAGTGTTCGGCGCACGCGATGCCAGCCGCGCCCGCGCCATTGAAAACGACCCGCACCTGCTCGATCGCCTTGCCCGCCACTTCCAGAGCATTCAGCAGTGCGGCACCAGAAATGATCGCCGTGCCGTGCTGGTCGTCGTGGAAGACAGGAATCTTCATCGTCTTCCGAAGCGTCTCCTCGATGTAGAAACATTCCGGGGCTTTGATGTCCTCGAGATTAATGCCACCGAACGTCGGCTCCAGCAACTGGCACAGCTTGATGACGTCGTCGGGATTGTGGCTGTTGACTTCAAGGTCAAACACATTCACGTCGGCAAACCGCTTAAACAGGACTGCTTTGCCTTCCATCACCGGCTTCCCGGCAAGGGCCCCGATGTCGCCCAATCCGAGGACAGCCGTGCCGTTGCTCACCACTGCCACCAGGTTTCCTCGGCCGGTGTACTTGAAGACATCATGCGGATTCTTTTCGATTTCGAGACAAGGGACAGCGACCCCGGGGGTATAAGCAAGGCACAAATCACGCTGCGTGCGGCAGGCCTTGGTAGGAACAACTTCAATTTTTCCAGGACGTTGCCCGGAATGATAGTCAAGCGCCTGCTGCTTTGTGAGCGCCATACGAACCTCCCATAAAGTCGTCGGATTTGTCCCTCGTCGGTCTGGACGTGCATCTGCCGCATCTGAGGGCGACCTCCATTGTTCTGTCTTTTGATCCTTTTCGGCTGTGATACAGGTCACCCCGGGAGGTGTTCCGGGTCGCCGAAAGGAAGCCCGGCGGACCGGGTTTGTGTTCCTCCGCGTACGAATGTGTGAACTTTCTTGCCACTCGCCGGCGCGTAATGAAAACACTACTTCCCACCGGACTCAACCTGAGGTAAAGTTCTGGTTTGTCCTGGCTGCTCCCGGCTGGGATCTCGCTCCGCCTTCGAGGAACCCATGACCACGACCCCTGATCATCTGGAACGCCGCTGTGGACAGCGCTTCAATATTCACGTCCCGGTTTCGGTGAGACTGTCCGGGGCGCAACATGAGTCCTGCGGGTTTACCCAGGATCTCAGTTCGCAGGGAACGTTTTTCTATACGGATTTCCCTCTGGCGGCCGGCGAAGCGATCGAAGTTACGCTGCTGATGCCCTCGGAGATCACGCTCGGCGAAAGCATGCGCGTCCGTTGCCAGGGAACTGTGCTGCGCGTGGTGCAACCGGCGGTAGGGACGAAGCTTGGAGTCGCGGTTCATTTTACGGGTTATGAATATCTGGCGGAGTCGGCGCCGCGCGAAGTCTCGGACTCGTTCAGCCGCATCTCGTCCTTGCATGCCCGGCCCGATGAGGAGCGAGTAAAGGTTCGACCGGAGACGCGCCGCGTGGCGTCCTAGGTTGCAGGGGTTGTTTTCCCAATCTGGGAAGCTTGAATTCCGCGCCAGTTGCCGATTTCATGGCTATCCGGCTCTTTTCAAGTACTGGGGATTCGCATAGAATGTCTCCAGTCGGGAAATCTTGATGTGGATTTTTCCCTCTGTACATCTAGCCTCTTCATCCCTTGCACTTGGTTTAGTAGAATCGCTCTGGATTGATTGCTGCAGATTACAAAAGTCACTTGGCTGAGAGGTCCGTCCCCCAATACCATGCAAACACAGAAGGATTTTAGCGAGAATCAAGCCATGCATGGCATTGCAGTGGCGGTCCTTACCGAAGATCGCGAACAGCTGGCGGTGCTCCAGAACCGGTTGGAAAGCACGCACGTCGCCCGTATCGTTTTCAGCAACATTGGCTTTCCTCTAAGCGCTACCGACCCAGTAGTGCGGCAGATGCAATCGCATCGCGCCGAAGTAGCTCTCGTCGATGTCAATTCCGACGATCCGCAACGCGCCATTCATGCCATTGAATTGATCCGCGCGACTACCAGCGATATCGGAATCTTCGCCGTGGGCGACATGCGCAACCCGATGGCGATTGTCGGCGCCATGCGGGCCGGTGCCGGCGAATTTGTGGATCGCATGACAGGAACCGAAGGCCTGCTTGAGGCCTTCACCCGATTCTCCTCCGCGCGGAGCAGAAGCCGCACCACAGGCAAAGCGCGCGTGTTTACCGTCATTAATGCCAAGGGCGGAAGCGGCGCGACCACGCTGGCGGTCAACACCGCCGTGGCGCTCCAGCAGCATCACGGGCAAACGATCCTGGTTGATTTCTCGCCGATCGGACATGCCGCCCTGCATCTCAACGCCCGTCCCACCTTCAGTGTGATGGACGCGCTGCAAAATCTGCACCGCATGGATGCTTCCCTGCTCGAAGGGCTGATGACCTCCACCAAGGATGGCCTGCACCTGCTGGCAGGCCCCCAACAGCCGTACACGACGGCGCCGGCAGCGGCCGAGTTGGCTCGCTTGTTCGACTTGCTGGTAAGCCACTATCGCTTTGTTGTAGTCGATTGCTCGGGCCGCATGGACGAGACTACCCGCCTGCTCTCGGATCTGTCCAACGTCGTACTCATGGTCGCGCAGACCGATGTGGTCTCGCTCTGGAGCGCGGGACGCATTCGAAACTTCCTGGAGGAAGGCAACGGCCGCAAGCATCTGCGACTGGTCATGAATCGCTACAAGAAAATTCCCGGCTTCAGCGAAGAAGACGTCGAAAAGGCAACCGCCTGCAAAATTCTTTGGAAGGTTCCCAATAACTACCAGTTGATCGCGCCCGCCATTGATAAGGGTACCCCAGTGGCGGCCCATGATTCACAGGAAGTCAGCCGTGCGTTTCGTTCGCTGGCCGACTTGCTGGCGCAAGCCCCAGCCGCTGCTGAAGAAGGACTGGATCTCGTCTTCCAGCATCAGAAAGACGCCAAGAAATCCCCCAACCGGTTGGTAATCTCGCCGCAGTTCCGCCCCGGACAGTAATCCGTCGGCCCTCGCAAGTTTCAATTTGTCCGTAATCTTGAGCCAAGTTTTAATTCTCTCTCATCCTGAACGCAGGCTTTAATTCTCTGTCATCTTGAGCGCAGTGAGGCGCCAGCCGAACGGAGTCGAAAGACCCCATTGCGGCTTGGATCTCACGAAAAGCAGCTATGCACTTCCACCACGCACCGAAAGCCGTCAATAGCGGTTGACTCGCATCGAACCCCGAGACGCAGTGAGGTACTAGCCGGCCATCTCCAGCTGCAAGGGCCCCATTGAACTTGTACAGGCCAGCCGCACGTCCGCCTGCCCTCGCGTTTACAAATCTTTACGGGAAAGCTGAGCGGCACTGGACATCCTTGGCTTCATTTGTTCCATCACATGAGCATTCAGCAGCGCGCTGAATCTTCGTCATAGTCCTGTGCTTCGGGGCGCTTTTCGTGTCTCCAGGGGACGCATACGTCTGCCGGAGGCAGGGCGACATACGAACGGAGTTGCTCATGTCAGCGAATGGGAACAACACGCATGCCTGGGTTTTCTGGAAGCGATTCACGTTTGCATTAGGCCTGGTATTTGTCGTAGCAGTGGCTTACGCGGCAAAACAGTCTGCGGAGCAATCGAAGCCGGCGGCTTCCGAGGCCGAGGCTCATCAGGGAGAGCCCGCGCTGAATGGGACCTGGAAACTGAACCGCGAGCAAAGTGACGATCCCCGCGAGAAATTACGCTCGGCGATGCAGGACCGTGATCAGAACGGCCCCATGGGACGACACGGAGGGATGGGCGGCGGTGGAGTGACGATGGGAATCCCCGGCATCGGAGTGGGTGGAATGGGCCGGCCGGGCGGAGGTCCCGGAGGCGGAGGTCCCGGAATGGGGCGCGGCCAAGGCGCAGGCTCCGACGATCAGCGGGCACGGCTGCGCGACCTTGTCGAAGCGCCCGATCAGCTCAAGGTTACCCAGAAGGGTCCGGAGATTGACATGGCCGACACCCAAAGCCACGTCCGTACCCTATTCACGGATGGCCGCAAGCTCGAAAAATCCAAGAAAGACAGCGACCAGACACAGGTAAAGGCGCACTGGAATCACGAGACCCTGGTGACAGAAGAGAAGGGTCCCAATGGCGAAAAAATCTCCCACAGCTACGAGATAACCGGCGAAGGCAAGCAACTAGCCGATACCCTGACCGTCGAAAGCAAGAAGCTGAATACGCCGATCATCATCCGCTCGGTGTATGACCGCGCCGAGTCGGCGAAAGCAGAGTAGATCGCCATCTTAACCGAGCTTCGCTCGGGGGGATTGATTTGTCATGCTGAAATTGAATTTCATTTTCTTAAAGATATTTTTGGCGATAGGAAGCCCCAGGATCGTTCGTTAGGCCTCCGGACAACCCCAAACCACCACCCCGGCCCCAAAATGCGCCTATAAGCGTTGTGGGCGCGATTAACAGGCATTCCAGGAGTCCGTGCCGGGCGCTTTTCGACCCTGCAAGCCTCGGCTTGGGAAGAAGAATTTCTATAGCCTATAGATAACTAACTGAGGATCGAGGACTTCCCTGCCATTTGCCGCCATGCCGGCAATTCGATGGAGTCGATGACCCGGACCAAACCCCGCCTAGGCCGACGACCGAAGACCATGGGGTTTAGCCAACGACCAACGACTAAGGACCAACGACCTCTCAAAAATCGTATGTAATCGGGAATAAAACCTGGCCCTTCTCGGTTTACTCTAGTGTGCGTGTCAGCGCCGCCCCTCAAGACCGCAACGTTCGAAGAGTTGGCCATGCCGCTCTTTGAGCAGCTCTACAATTTCGCGCACTGGCTGGCGCAGAATCGTGAGGAGGCGGAGGACCTGGTGCAGGAGACGTATGTCAAGGCGTTACGCGGCTACTCGTCCTACCAGCCCGGCACGAACTTCCGCGCATGGATGTACCGTATCCTGCGCAACACGTTCCTGACGTCGCGCACGGGGCTGAAAGCAAAGATGACCGTGCCGCTCGAGAGCGAAGAGGATGGTGGAGCGCCTGTTGTTGCCGACACGCAAACCCCGGAAGCGATCCTGATTG
>Ga0210396_10001240_pt1 | contig 28588 bp, 23 predicted proteins | sample IncBWH17OmetaG_FD_155466 | JGI IMG/M metagenome (GOLD analysis project Ga0210396, IMG submission 155466) | Forest soil microbial communities from Barre Woods Harvard Forest LTER site, Petersham, Massachusetts, United States - Inc-BW-H-17-O ...
ACTTTTCGGTCACGAGCCCGGCGCGTTCACCGGCGCCGACCAGCGGCGGATCGGCCGATTCGAGCAGGCGGACGGGGGCACCCTCTTTCTGGACGAGATCGGAGACATGCCGGCGGCCGTCCAGGCGAAAATGCTCCGGTTTTTGCAGGATCAAACGTTCGAGCGAGTCGGCGGTGGCAAATCGATCAGCACCAAAGTCCGGGTGCTGGCAGCGACCAACTATAACTTGGAACAACTTATCGTCGATGGCCGGTTCCGAAGCGATCTCTACTACCGTCTGAAGGAGATCACGATCCGGCTCCCTCCGCTCCGCGATCGGACCGAAGACATCGAGGAGCTGGCTCACCATTTCTTGGCTCAGTTTGCCCGCGAGTCGGGGCGAGACGTTCGTGGCTTTGCGCCCGAGGTGCTGGAAATCTTCCGACGTTATCCGTGGCCGGGCAACGTTCGCGAGCTGCGCGGTGCGATCAAGGAAGCGACCCTGAGGACGACCGGACGGACGATCCTCGCGGAGTTTCTTCCGCCGGGGCTTGTTGCGGCCGGAGAGGATTCAGCCAAGGTTCCAATCGTCGGCCAGAGCCCCTCTGATCTCGACGTCGTGGGAACCATCGAGTCCATGCTGAGCGGCGGCGAGAAGGAGATGTACCACAAGGTCCTCACAGCGGTCGAACGGGAGCTGATTACTCGAGTCCTTCGGCACGCTCACGGACATCTGGGCAACGCCTGCGAACGGCTCGGCATCGATCGGAAGACGCTTCGCAATAAGCTTCGCGAACTGGGGATCACCCCCGCCAAGGGAGCCAGCGACTTCACCGGGATGCCGGACTGAAAGCGACGCTCTCCCACCTTCGCGGTCTCGCCCGACTTTTGGGAATAGATCCCAACCATTTGGGATTTTCTCCCGAACCTTCCGCTTGGATTCGAGACCGCCGGTTCAAGCCATTTTCTCCTTCGATCGCACAAGTCATTCGCTGACTGTGACTTTCGGACATGCTCTCGGCATCCATTCATTTCGGCCTGTCCTTTGCTTAAGAGTCCGTGCCTCGGCATCGTCTCGAGTCGGGATCCAATCACGAAAGGTCGGCCGTCAGGGTCGTCATTCAGTCCATGCGTTCATCAGGCAAGAGGAAGCGGTGGTTGTTGGCTCTCGCGGTGCTGGGAGCGGTCGGCGCCGGCACCGGATACGTATTCGTTCGCGGCAAGGCCGCTGCTGAGGTCGTGCGACCAACGCAGCTCGACGGCGCCAAAAACGGCGAGACCTCGGCGGCTATCTCGGTCAAAGTCATTACTCCTCGCTCCGGTGGTATCGATCGTCTGTGCACCCAACCCGGATCGGTCGAACCATTCGAGTGTGCCGACTTATACAGCAAAGTCTCCGGCTTCCTCGTTGAGCAGAACGTCGATATCGGCTACCGGGTGCACGCCGGCGATGTTCTGGCCCGCATCTCGGTCCCGGAATACGAGAAACAGATAAAAGAGGACACAGCCAATGTCGCCCGGGCCGAGGCGCGGGTGGACCAGATGAAGGCCGCCATCACCTCGGCCAAAGCTGACCTCGGCGTGGCAACCGCGGCGATCTCGCTGGCCCAGGCCGAAAAGAAGAGCAAGGAGTCGTACCGGGCATATCGTGAGAAGCAGCGGGACCGGATTAGAGACCTTGTTGCCAGCCGCTCCCTTGAAGCCAAGCTTGCGGATGAGAATGAGGACCAATTCCAAGCGGCCGTGTCGAGCGATCTGGCTGCGGCCGAGGCAGTGAACGCGGCCAGGCAGAAGGAAGCCGCCGCCCGGGCCCGGGTCTCGCAGGCTCGGGCCGATCTGCGCTACGCAGAGGCGGAGATCGAAACGGCCAAGGACAAGCTCGAGCAGTCGAAAGTCCTGCTCGATTACACCATCATTCGCTCTCCGTATACCGGAGTGGTCACCCAGCGGAATTTCCATCCGGGTGATTTCATTCGATCGGCTGACGCCGGCTATGCGAAGGGCGAGCGGGTGCCGGTGCTGGCGGTCGAGCGCACCGACGTCATGCGCGTCGTGATTCAGGTGCCCGAACGCGACGTCCCGTTCGTCGACTGCGGCGACCCGGCGGTGGTCGAGGTGGATGCGCTGCCCGGCGTCGTATTCAAGACCCGCGGCGCTGACAAAGTGGAAGTGTCTCGGCTGGCCGCATCCGAGGATCCGCAGACCCGGATGATGCGAACCGAGGTGCATCTCAAAAACCCGGATGGGACGCTCCGTCGCGGAATGTTTGGGCGCGTCACTCTCAGCCTGCAGGTTGGGGCGCCGGGCGCATTCCGAATCCCTTCAGCCGCTCTGTTCGGGAAGGCAGGTGACGGAAAGGGAGTGGTTCGGCTCGCCCGCGGCGGTAAAGCCGCGTTCGTCTCGGTCCAGCTTGGGGCCGACAACGGGTCGGAGGTCGAGATCCTCTCCGGATTGACCGCGGGGGATCGGGTCATCGTTCGGGCTGCCGGACCGTTGAGCGAGGGCAACGCCGTTGCGGCGACCGACTGAAAACAGACCTACGCGAGCCATCAATCGGCGATCGCACGCGACACGCCATAACTCACCCCATGACTGCTCCGGCCGGAGTACCCCGATTCAGGATCAGGCCGTGAGACGACCTGATCTATGAACGGTTTGATCCGCTTTTCGCTCAGTAATCCCCGCGCGATTACTGTGTTGATCCTGACGGTGCTGTTGGGCGGGGCCGTTTCGCTCTTCGCGATTCCCGCCGACATCTTGCCGGTGTATCGGAGCCCGGCCGTCCAGGTTTTGACGTTCTACAACGGCATGGCCGCGACCAGCGTCGAGTCCGGAATCACGGCCCGGATGGAGCGCGGCAGCGGGCAGGCCGCCGGGATCTTGCGTCAGGAGTCACGGTCGCTCCTGGGCGTCAGCATCGTCCGAAATTTCTTTGCCGGCGACGTCGATCCGTCCGGCGCTTTAACCCAAGTGAACTCTCTCGTAACCGTCGAAATTCCGACGCTGCCTCCGGGAACCCTGCCACCGGTCATCTTGCCCTACGATCCCACTTCGTCGACGCCGGTCTGCCTGGTCGCTCTGAACAGCAAGACCCAGAACGAGTCGGTCCTCTACGACACGGCTCGTTATCAGGTCCGAATGATGATTATGTCGTCGCGCGGCGCGAATGCGCCCGTGGTGTATGGGGGAAAGATCCGCACCATCCTCGCATACCTCGATCGGGACCGGCTCCAGGCCCACGGCCTTGCTCCGACCGATGTGATGAATGCACTCGATCGGTTCAACATCTTCATCCCGGCCGGCGACGCGAAATTCGGCAAGTTCGATTACACGCTCGACTCCAACGCGATGTACGACACCGTGGAGCGCATGGCCGACGTGCCGATCAAAACCGATGCGTCCGGGCGAACGATCTTCCTCAAGGAGGTGGCGGTCCCGAAAGACGCCGCCACGATTCAGACGAACGTGGTTCGGGTCGACGGTCGCCGGCAGGTTTACATCCCCGTCTACCGACAATCGGGCTACAGCACCCTCAGCGTGGTCGACAGCCTCAAAGAGAATCTGCCGGACATGAAGGAGCGGCTGACCACCCCCGACGTCGATCTGCAAGTGGTCATGGACCAGTCGGTGTATGTCCGCAAGGCCATCGAAAGCCTGGCGGAAGAAGGCGTGCTCGGCGCCATCCTTTGCGCGTTGGTGATCCTCTTGTTCCTGGGCGAGTGGCGGATGACGATGGTCGCGGTGATGACCATTCCGGTTGCCGTGATGGGAACCGTCGCCTGCCTGTACGGGCTCGATCAAACGATCAACCTGATGACCCTGGCCGGGCTCGCGCTCGCCATCGGTCCGCTTGTGGACAGCGCGATCATTTGCCTCGAAAACACACACCGCCACCTGGGCCTGGGAGCGAATCCCGTCGAGGCCGCTTATCTGGGTGCCAGCGAGGTGGCGCTGCCGGAGTTGATTGCCACCCTCTGCACCCTGCTCGTCTTGCTTCCGCTGGCGTTGATGCCCGGGCTCGGGGCGTTCCTGTTCCGCCCGATGTTCCTTTCCGTCGCGTTTGCCATGGCAATCGCTTACGTCTTATCGCGGACGTTCGTCCCGGCTCGGTGTGCCGTGTGGCTAAAAGCGCACGGTCATAAGCCGCTGGAATCCCATTCCGAAGATTACGAGCACCGCAACGACCACGAAAACGCTCCCCCGAAGGGACGGCTCGGCCGCCTGTTCGAAAAGTGGGAGGCCGTGATCGATGCCGGAATCGTGGTTTATACCCGAGTCCTGGCCTTGGCATTGCGGACCCGCAGCCTCGTGATCGGAGTGGCCTTCGCGGCTCTGGCGGCCGTCATCGTCTTGCTTGGCCCGGTGCTTCGCCGCGAGTTCTTCCCGGAGGTCGACGCCGGTGCATTTGAGATCTTCGTCCGGGCCCCGTCCGGCACTCGAATCGAGGAAACAGAAGAAAAAATCGCCACGGTGGAACAGTTCGTGAAAGACAAGATCGGCGGCGACCTCGAGCTCGTGATCAGCGAGATTGGACTGACCCCCAACTGGTCGGCCGCGTTTACCCCGAACGCGGGGCCGATGGATGCAGTCGTCAAGGTCCAGCTCAAGGGCGAACGGTCGCGGTCCGCTCAGGAGAGTGTCCAAGTCTTGCGCGAGGGGTTCGCGGGTGAGACGCGATTTTCCGACCTGGAGTTCGCCTTCGACGCGGGCGGCATGGTGCGGGCGGCGATGAACGAGGGAAAGTCGACCCCAATCAACGTCCGGATTACGGCCAAGAACATGCTGAAAGCCCGCAAAGTGGCCGAGCGGATTTTGAACCAGGTTAAGGGCATCGACGGAGTGGTTGACGCCCGCATTATCCAGCGGCTCGACTATCCGCAATATGTTCTCGAGGTCGATCAGGCGAAGACGTCCGCTCTCGGGCTGAATCAGGCCGACGTAATGCAAAACGTGGTCTCGGCATTCAACTCGAGCGTCCAGTTCAACAAGAAGAATTTCTGGATCGACCCAAAGAGTTCCAACCAGTATTTCGTCGGAGTGCAGTATCCGGAGCAGGACATCTCGTCGGTCGATACGTTGCTCGACATTCCGATCACTGGCCCCGGACAGAAGCAGCCGATCCCGCTGCGGAACATTGTGAAGGTCCCGCTCCCGCGCGTTGAAGTGCCGGCCGAGATCAACCACACGAACCTTCAGGCCACGATGGATCTCACGATGGGGGTTCATAGCCGGGACATCGGGCATGTGGCTGAGGACGTAAGCCGCGTTGTCGCGAGATTCGGCAAAGAGCGGCCTGATGGTGGCTGGAGCCCGTTCGACCCAGAGGACCCCGCCCAAAAGGTGATGGAGGGGGCACGAATCGTCGTGGTCGGCGAGTATCAAAAGATGCAGCAGACGTTCCGGTTCCAGGCACTGGGAATGGCCGGGGCCGTGCTTTTGATCTACTTCTTGATGGTGGCCCTCTTCCGGTCGTACTTGACTCCGCTGGTCGTGCTGTCGGCGGTGCCGGTCGGCCTGGTCGGAGTGATCCTGATGCTGTACTTCACGGGCACGGCTCTAAACGTCCAATCGCTGCTGGGGGTGATCTTCATGGTGGGGATCGTGGTTTCCAACACGGTCCTCTTGATCGACTTTGCGGAAAACGTGCGCAAAGCGGACCGTGTGTCCCCGATGGAGGCGATCCGCCGCGCGGCCGCGGTCCGTGTGCGGCCAGTCGTCATGACCGCGCTGGCGACATTCTTCGCCCTGATCCCAATGTCTTTGGGATTGAGCCGGGGCAGCGAAGCAAACGTTCCTCTCGGCCGGGCAGTCCTCGGCGGCCTGATCGCCGGTCTTGTGACCACCCTGTTGGTGGTCCCCTGCGTCTACTCGCTCGTTGTGCCCAACAAATCTGAGGACGACCTCCAATCGATTCCAGGAGAGCCGGCATAGAATGCCACGGGATCCTCCGAACCAGACTGTGAGCTCGAATGTTTAACCTGCTGCCCAAACACGTCCACTATTTCGACTCCTTCGAGCGTGCGGCCCAGAACGCAGTGCACTGCGCCGAGCTTCTGGCAGATTTAGCCAAAAAGGGGGATGACCAGGGCAACAAGTTGGTGACGGCGATCATTGACGGGGAACGCGAAGGGGACAAGATCACGCACGAGACGCTCGATCGACTCGAGCGTCGTTACTTCGCGCCGATCGATCGAGAGGACGTCTATGACTTAATTTGGCGGATCGACGACGTGGTCGACAGGATCGACGCTGCCGGCCAGCGGATGATGTTTTACAAGATCGTCGTGGTTCGCCAAGACTTTGTCAGCCAATGCGCTGTTCTCCTGAAGGCCACCCACCTGATGGCCATCGCAGTGTCTGGCCTGCGCCACATCAAAGACCGGAAACCGCCGGAGAATACCGCGTCGGTCGATGAATTAAAAATCGTCGTCCATCAAGCGGAGGAGGAGGGCGACAACATCCACCACCAGTTTCTGGCACAGCTCTTCGATGGCGGCCTCGACGCCTTCCAAGTGATCAAGTGGAAGGAGCTCTACGAACTAGTCGAGCAGGCGATCGACTACTGCGACGACGTCACATGCGTGGTGCACCGAATCGTGATGAAGAATCGCTGAAACGGCGGACGCCCATCCTGGCCACAAACACTGAACTGGAGCCTTGCCCCTTGGCTCCTTCGCCGAACCGATGTGATCCATCCACAAGGGCACGCAAAAGGGGCCATGATGCACGGCGATATTGAGCCTAATCCAATCGATGAGCGCCCTCGCAGCACCAAGCAACGCACATGCAGGGGATTTTTCCTAGTCTTGATCCTCGCGCTGGTGGGATCCGTCATTCTCTACGTTTGCCGCAGGGGGCGGTGACAACAATCGTCAACTAGGTTCGCCCCAGTCGATCGCGCTGATCGGACGTCGGTCACGTCGAATGTGGGCCGGCGGACGCCGTCGAATAACGTTCGAATTCTGCTGCCGATTTCAGCGTGTTCGATCCGCCCTCGCAGCCCGAGTCTGCATTCCGCGAAAACGAATGGCAATCCGGTCGTTTTTTGGCGTGTCCGGAAAAAGGTTTGAGATTCGGGCGACCGGCAGCTGCGAAGGACGAATTGGCCTGCCGCGGCCGAGACCCAGTGGGTCGCAGCTCGCGTCGCGCTGCACGTCTGTGTGAACTGGAGTTAGAGCGATTGCGTGGTTGAATTGGCTCCACATCTAGCCGAGATCTTGCAGGCGACCTTGTTTCGGCAATTAGCCTGAACGGACCGGTCGGGCCAACTCAAGAGCAAGCCGGCACGCCGGGCTCGGCTAACGTTCCGCCCAATCACAGCGGCCACTTTGCCCTTGGATCGAAATTGATAATCTGCGTCCCGGGTCCAGTCGGGATCTGCGGTCGCAGGTACGGCTTGTCCGCTGCTTTGTGGCACGCGTAGCAGCTCTCCAGCGAGAACTTGTATGCTGCGACAAAACGTTCGTCATTCTTTGATTTGATCGCCGCCTCCAATTGCTTCAAGGCGCCGTTTTCCACCGACTGCAGGATTGAAACCAGGTCGACTTCGTGCCCGGCGCGGTCTTTGCGCTTCGGGATGATCCGCACGGCCCAGCGCAGATGGTTGCGCGTCTCCCCGAGGTAGAAGTTCGCCAGTTCCCAGTGCTGCTTTCCCTCCGCGAACCACACGTTGGTGAACTGATTCGCGACGTCCTGCATCGCATGAGCCTGATCCGGCACCCTGTCCTTCAGGACCTGGATTTCCGCCTTGAGCGCGGCGATCTCCGAATCCTGAACCCTAGGGCCGTCTTTCGCTTCTGTCCGGCGACCGGTGCCGTGGTCGTCCAACGCGATCCCAAGGCACAGCCCGCCAAAAAGGGCGGCGACGATCGGCCAGTGGCGCTTCATGACATTCTCCCTTTGGAGCCTGATCGGCGGTCTATCGAAAGGCGACGCGATCGGCGAGTGCGCATCCTGAGTTCTGCCGGGTGCGCACTTGCCGCGGACAAAGTGGCTGCGATATTATGTCGAAAGTCAACATCGAAGTTCAACATTATGCCCAATGATCCGGTTACCCGTCATTTTTTCCACGGCTTCATTCGCCTGCATATCCTCTATCACGCGACGAAGGAACCGATTTACGGGGCCGAAATCACCGAGGAGCTGGTGCGGCACGGATACCGGCTCAGCCAGGGGACGCTTTATCCAACGCTTCACATGTTGGAGGAGCTCGGCTACCTGAAGAGTCGCCACGAAGTCGTCGCGGGAAAGCAGCGGAAGTATTACCAGGCGACGAGCGCCGGACGACAAGTCCTCGCGGACGCGCGCAAGAAGCTCTTGGAACTCGTCTCGGAAGTCTTGGAGGACAAGGACGAGCCGTTTCAGGCCTTGCGGCGGAAACGAAATTCCCCACAGTCCCACACGCCGCGAAGAAAAGACCGTGCAAAGAAGGCTTAGGGAACCTGCGTTTTCTGCCCGCGCTCAGGGAGTGCCGGCGGTTCCGTCATCGTGCCACCGGGACGGGGTCTCAGTTCCGTGAATCCCATCGTCTTCGCGCTGCGTCATCCGATCACCGTCATGGTAGGGATTGCCGCGCTCGTGGTCGGCAGCGGCCTCGCCGTGATGCGGATGAAGGTCGACATCTTTCCCGCCCTCAATCTGCCGGTCGTTTATGTCGCGCAGCCTTACGGCGGGATGGACCCCGGGCAGATGGAGGGCCTGCTCACCAACTACTACGAGTATCACTTCCTCTACATCTCCGGCATTCATCACGTCGAATCGCGGAACATCCAGGGCGCCGCCCTGATGAAGCTCTACTTCCACCCCGGCACCGACATGGCGCAGGCCCTGGCCGAGACCATCGGCTACGTGAACAGGGCGCGGGCCTTCATGCCGCCGGGCACGGTGCCGCCGTTTGTAATGCGCTTCGACACGGGCTGCGTTTCGGTCGGCTATCTGGTCTTGTCGAGCAGGACGAAGACCATCGGCGAGATTCAGGATCAGGCTCTGTTCAAGGTTCGGCCGATGTTCGCCAGCCTGCCGGGGGTCTCGGCCCCGCCGCCGTTCGGGGGCAACCAGCGAACGATCGTGATCCGCACCGACCCCGACCGGTTGCGCTCCTACAACATTTCGCCCGAGGAAGTCGTTCAGGCGCTGGTGACCGGGAACACCATCAGTCCATCCGGGAACATCCGGGTGAAGGACCAAATGCCTATCGTGCCCGTCGACGCGATGGTCGTGAATCCGAAGGATCTGGGAAGCATTCCGGTGCGCCCGGGCACCGACGTCTACCTACGCGACCTGGCCACGATCGAAGACAGCACCGACATCCCGACGGGTTATGCGCTCGTCAACGGAAAACGGGCCGTCTACATCGTGGTGACGAAGCGAGCCGACGCGTCGACTCTATCCGTGGTCAATGCCGTGAAGGCCAACCTTTCGAACATGCGGGCCGCTGTCCCGGAAGACATCGACGTCAGTTTCGAGTTCGACCAGTCCCCGTACGTGACGCGGGCCATTTGGGGCGTCGGCACGGAAGCCCTGTTGGGAGCGGTGCTGACCGGGCTGATGGTGCTCTTGTTCTTGCGCGACTGGCGAAGCGTGATCGTGGTCGTGCTCAATATCCCGTTTGCCCTTTTGAGCAGCATCGTCGGGTTATGGCTGACGGGTCAGACGATCAACCTGATGACGCTGGGCGGGCTCGCGCTGGCGGTCGGCATTCTCGTCGACGAGGCAACGGTCGAGGTCGAAAACATCCACACGCAGTTTGAGCACACGCCCAACATCGCCCGCGCGGTCCGGCGCGGAAATCATGAAACGGCGGTACCGCGACTGTTGGCGATGCTGTGCGTGCTGGCCGTCTTCATCCCGTCGTTCTTCATGGAGGGCTCGGCGCGGGCCCTGTTTGTGCCCCTTTCGCTGGCGGTCGGCTTTGCGATGGTGGCGAGCTATTTTCTGTCGAGCACGTTCGTGCCCGTCGTGTCGGTCTGGCTGCTGCGGCACGTGCACCAATCGCAAGCAAGCCATGAAAAGGACTCCGGCCGCGAGCGCGGCGGACTGAGTGCGGCCTATACGGCACTCGTGCGCAGCCTGATGCCGCTGCGTTGGGTCGGCGTGCCGATCTACTTGGCGGCGGCCGTGGGGCTGGTCTGGTTTGCCGGCGCGCAACTCGGTCGGGAGATTTTTCCGACCGTCGACACGGGGCAGTTCCAGCTCCGCTTGCGGGCACCGACCGGCACCCGCATCGAGGTGACCGAACAGCTCGCGATCGAGGCACTCAACGCGATCAAGAACAAAGTTCGGCCGGACAACGTGGCGATCTCGCTCGGCTACGTCGGGCTGATCCCTTCCAGCTATCCGATCAACACCGTGTATTTGTGGATGAGCGGACCGGAAGAGGCCGTGCTGCGCGTGGCCCTCAAGTCAGGCAGCGGCGTGCATGTGGCCGAACTCAAGGAGGACCTGCGTCACGAGCTGCCGGATATTCTCGAGCACTCGCTGCGCGAGAAACTGGCGGCTGAAAAGGTCTCAACCGAGGTGGCCGCTCAAAGAGTGCGCGGGATCAAACTCTCGTTCGAGCCGGCCGATATCGTTAACGAGGTGATGAGTTTCGGCTCGCCCACGCCGATTGAAATCGCGGTGAGCGGGCCGAAAATGTCCGACAACCAGGCGTTCGCCAACAAGATTCGGCAGGAGCTGGAAAAAATCGCGTCGCTCCGCGACCTGCACTTCGTTCAGTCCCAGGACTATCCGGCGGTCGAAGTGACTGTGAACCGCGAACTGGCCGGCGCGAGTGGCATCACGGCGCAGGGAGTCGCCAACTCGCTGGTCGCGGCGACATCTTCCAGCCGGTTCCTTGTGCCGAATTACTGGCGCGACTCCAACACGGGCATCGGCTATCAGGTGCAGGTGGAAATTCCGATCGCCCGCATGGACTCGGCCGCGCAAATCGGCGTGGTGCCCATTGGAAGCACGAATACGGGCTCTGGACGAAGCCGACGCGGCTCGGGCGTCCCGATGGACCATGCCGGACAGGTCTTTTTGCAGGATGTCTCGCGAATTCACGAGGGGACGGTACCGGGCGAATATGATCGCTACAACATGAAGCGATTGATCAGCATGACCGCGAATATCGAAGGCGAAGACCTGGGCCGAGTTTCGCGCCGAGTTTCGCAGGCGTTGCAGGCAGCCGGCGAGGTCCCGCGCGGTGCGACGGTCGACGTGCGGGGCCAAATTGTGCCGATGCAGCAAATGTTCGGAGCGCTCGCCGGTGGGAAAATTTATGAGGGCCTGACGGCCGGCCTGCTGTTGACGGTGATCGTGATCCTGCTGTTGCTGACAGCCTATTTTCAGTCGTTCCGCTTGGCGCTGGCGGTCGTGTGCACCATTCCGGCCGTGCTTGTCGGCGTCGTGCTCGTCTTGTGGGCCACGCGGACCACGCTCAACATCCAATCGTTTATGGGTTCGATCATGGCCATCGGGGTCGCGGTCGCCAACGCGATCCTCTTGGTCACCTTTGCCGAACGCGCGCGACGCGAAGGGACCGCCGCGAACGACGCGGCGATCGACGGCGCCCGGCACCGCGTCCGTCCGATTCTGATGACCAGCTGCGCCATGATCGCGGGCATGATTCCGATGGCCTTGGCAATCGGCGAAGGCGGAGAGCAAACGGCCCCGCTCGCGCGGGCGGTCATCGGGGGGCTCTCCGGTTCCATGATTACGACGCTCCTTGTGTTGCCCGCGATGTTTGTGATGTTCCAAGGACGGGCCGGCGTCCAGTCGGCCTCGCTCGATCCGGACGACGCAGGCAGCCCCTATTGCGATCGGCAGCAAGGGAACCATGTCAGCCGTGAGTAAGCGCCTCGTAACACTTCGTCTGATCGGCGGCGTCCTTGTCGCGGCCTTCCTGACGGGCTGCGAGCAGGGCTTGCCGAGCGCGTCCAAGACTGGCGCAAGCGGGGCGCCATCGGCGGCGGCCGAACAGACGGTGCGCCTTGTCAGACCGGAGCGAAAGACTGTGCTGCATCCCTTCGAGCAGCCGGGATTCAATATTGAGCCGTTCCAGGAAACGTCGATTTACGCCCGCATCACCGGCTACGTGCAAAAATGGAACGCGGACATCGGTGACTATGTGAAAGAGGGCCAGATTCTGGCCGTGCTGCACGTCCCCGAGATGGAGGTCGAAGTGCAGCAGAAGCAGGCCGCCGTTCGCCACGCGGCCGCACAGGTCGCACAAGCCAAGGCGGCCATCCTCACGGCCGACGCTCAACTCAGGCGTGCACAATCTCAGTATGAGCGGCTGTCACGAGTCGGAAAGAGCGGCGTTCTCGATCAGGAAAATGTCGACGAGACCCAGCTGGGATTCGAGGCCGCTCGAGCCGGCGTGGTGAAGGCCAAGGCGGACGAAGCCACGGCCGAAGCGCAGCTCGAAGTCGCCAAGGCCAACCGCGATTACGCTCGGACCATGCTGCAATACGCGGAGATTCGGGCGGCCTACAAAGGCGTCGTCACGCAGCGCAACATCAGCGTGGGGGATTTTGTGCAGCCAGCGACAGGCACCACGCGTCAGCCCCTGTTTGTCTTGAGTCAGATCGATCCGGTGCGGGTCTTTGTCAACATCCCGGGCAGCGATGCCCCGTGGATTAAGGACGGCGACCCGGTCAGCCTCCAGGTGCAGGGCGCGGGAGGAGAGCCGCTTCACGGCACGGTCACCCGCAACGCGCGGGCCCTTGATCCGCGGTCACGCACGCTTCGCACCGAAATCGACCTGCCGAACCCGCAGGGGAAACTGCTGCCTGGCATGTACGTTCAAGCGAGCATTGTCGTGCAGCACGCCAACGTCTGGACCGTGCCCGACGCGGCCATCCTCACCGAAGGAAATCAGGCAGTCTGCTACCGGGTCCAAAACGGCAAGGCGATTCGCACGCCTTTGCAAATTGGTCTCAAAGGGGGCGAACTCATCGAAGTGCTGATGTTCCAGAAGACGCCCGAATCGCCCGCCGCAGAGGGACACTGGATACCGATCTCCGGGGACGAGCAGATCGTGGTTTCCAGCCCGGCCCCCCTTGCAAATGGGCAATCTGTGCGCGCGATCCAAGCCGACAAGTAGGAAAGCTGCGCAGCTTCTGCCGGCTCTCGACCGCCTCTCAAGCTCGGCGCACTCCCAGTTTGTCCGTTGGCCAGCATCGAGACGACCGGTTCTACCGAACCTAATGATTGCGTAGGCTCTTGCGCGCTAAGGGGATGCTGTTCACCGGAGGGACCGTGGAACGCGGTACCTGGACGTCGATTCGTGCCTGGGCAGTGCTCGCCGCACTGCTGTTTGGCACCAGCGCGTCCGTCCGCGCCCAAGAGACGTCGTACTCCGGGAAGATCGTGGCATCGTTCGACCCGGCCCCCGCGCCGCCCTCTGATCGCGGGCCGGCCGATCAGCCCGTCGCGCCCTGGGCCGATCGTCCCTTCCCGATCAATTTAGCCACGGCCTTCCAACTCGCTGGCGTGCAGCCGATCGACGTCGCGGTCGCTTCCCAACAGATTCAGGTGGCCGCTTCTCAATTGACGCAGGCCAACCTGTTGTGGCTCCCGACCATTATGATCGGTCCCGACTATTCTCGTCACGACGGACAGATCCAGGACGTGCAGGGGGATGTTGCTCCCGCGAGCAAACAGTCGTTCATGGTCGGAGCCGGTCCGTACGCAGTGTTTGCCGTCAGCGACGCCATCTTTGAACCGCTGGCCGCGCGCCGAGTGGTCGAGGCGCGCAATGCCGCCTTGCAAACGGCTCGCAACGACAGTCTCTTGGCAGTTGCGGAAGCGTATTTCACCGTGCAGCAAGCGCGAGGCGACCTAGCCAGCGCTGAAGATGTGGCTCGGCGTGCCGACAGCCTGGTTCAGAGAGTCCAGGCGCTCTCTCAAGGTTTGGTGCCTCGGCTGGAAGTTGTCCGCGCGCGGACCCAGGCCCGGCGCAGCCAACAAGCGGTCGCATTGGCGCACGAGCGGTGGCGGACTGCCAGCGCCGACTTGATGCGTGTCTTGCGGCTGGACGCGACGACGGTTGCCGAGCCCGTCGAACCTCCCCATCTGCAGGTGACCCTCGTCGCCCCGGACCAGCCGGTCGAGGAACTCGTGACGATGGGCCTGACGAACCGGCCGGAACTCTCGGGTCAGCAGGCCTTGGTGCAGTCGACGTTGGCGCGAATCCGCCAAGAAAAAATGCGACCCTTCTTGCCGAGCATCCTGGCGCGCGGAACCTCAACGTCTGCCACGGGAACGCTGGCGGGCGGATTCTTCGGCGGCGGCACCAACGACGACCTGAGCAACTTCGGCGGACGCTTCGACTACGATGTCACCGTGTTGTGGGAACTCAAGGAGCTGGGTTTCGGCAATTATGCCCTCGTGCGGCAGCGACAGGCCGAGAACGAAGTCGCCGTCCTGGAACTCAGTCGACTTCAAGATCGCGTCGCGGCCGAGGTCGTGAAGGCTGACGCCGGCGTCCGCTCGGCAACGATTCGCCAGACCGAAGCCGAAGCAGAACTGAAAGACGCCGTCGACTCCGCCGACAAGAACCTCGAAGGCTTGCGCCAAACGAGGTCGGTCGGCAACATGGTCGTGCTCGTCGTTCGGCCCCAGGAAGCAGTGGCCTCGTTGCAGGCGCTCGCGCAGGCTTACGCCGACTACTACGGCGCGATTGCCGACTACGATCGAGCGCAGTTCCGGCTCTATCACGCATTGGGCCATCCCGCCCAAGCCGTCGCCAACCACCAGCTCACAGCGACACCAGCACCGCCGACGCCCGAGACCGGCGCTAAACCCTGAAGACCGGCGCATCCACCGCTCACGCACTGAAATAAGACCGCCGTGCAGCGCGCCAACGTCTGGACGGCGGCACAACATCATTCCGACACAGCCGGAAGCCGTTCTTGTGTAGTTCGGACGGGACCGCGATTTCTTGCTGGTCGGAGCTTGCTCCCGTCATCCGCAAAGCCCCGTGCGGGCGGATAGAATCAAATCGAAAAACGTTCGTTTGATGCGCTGCCCTTCAACCCAATTCCGCGGCCATCATTCAGTCAAGAGCGATTCTCACAAAACGCTTGAGTTCCCGGCACGAAAATCGTGCGTCACAAAACGTATGTGAATCCGGGACGAGGCAAGCGGCGGCTCCCGTCAAACGGTCGATTTTCGCCGTCACAGAAAACGTTTGAGTTCCTGAGAAACGGCCTCCGGATTCTGGAGTTCGAGTGTCCCAAGTCTCCCCAGTCTGAACGGAGTTGGACAAGGAAGGAGTTTTCCGTGAGGCGGAAGTCGACTCGCGTGAGCCAAGTGCTGCGGCAAGAGCCGACTTGAGCGACACTCATCAGCATGCTTTGCCGCCGGTGGCGGCATCGGAGGCATCGACGGGTCACTGTGCCCGGACTTCAGCCCTGCGTGGGCGAACAAACATTGAACAAAGGCCGACGAAGGCCAACGGCACGGAAAGCCACCCCAACGCGATCACCGCGTTTTGTGGACAGAACGACGACTTCTCCTCAAGACCATTGTTTAGCAATCGTTCGAGGCGGTCTCCGCGCTGGGCCGCCGGGTCGCGGCGATTCATTTCGGCGACGATGAGCGGCCGGAGCAGGCGAATTTGCTCCGCGGGCAAGGTGAGTGCGTTCAGCTTGTCATCTTTCCAGTCGGGATCGAAGCGGTTCGCCGTCAACTCGTAGGTCCAACTTGCCTGCCTGCGGAAAAGCCCCGGCAGGTAGTGCCGCGTGTCCCATTTGAGGTTGTATCTGGCACTCGTGATGACGCTGACGGCCCAGAGCGGCTTCACTCCCTTCTGCTCGCTGAAGGGCACGAACCGGTAAGTCTCCCCCTGGCGGGTGATGAGGACGAGGTCGCGGAAGATTTCGGCTCTCTCAGGCGGCTCATCGAGGCTCGACGGAAGCCAAAACATCCACAGCGAACTTCCTAGCGCCAGAAGGGGGATCGGCAACACGACCCACAACCAGGCCGGCAAGCCAAGAACTCGACGCCTGGGAAAACAAATCGCCATGGATAGCCGACTCCAGCTCGAACCACGACTTAGGTGTTTCTGGCGTTCGCAGTTGCGATCGTCTTGTCACTGCGGGAGCCGTTACCCACCCAGATTGGAATCCCGCGGTGGGCGACGGTCAAGCACTTTATTTGGATTCCTGTCGCTGTCAAAAACGTTCGAAATTCTGCGCCGATGTCCGAGCGTTTGATTCGCTCTCACAGCCTGAGGCCGGATTCCGCCAAAACGTATGAGTTTTCGGGACGCGGAGCGAGTGGCGAAAAAAGGATGAGTTTCCGGTGCCTGTCACTGCGGCACTTATCGGTTGATTAACCGGAATGGCAAGAAACGATTGAGATTCTGGACCGGCCCGGTTCCGCCGTGAGAGTTGGCGACGCGAAAAATGGCAGTCGTCGAAGTCCAGTCACTGATTTTTCTTGCATCGGCCCTCGTTCCCGCTCATGCTGAGCGCCGTGGACAGTGCTCGATCTGTCGTTGTCAAACCGGAGCGCACCGGTATGGGCTACGTCGTGAAAGCAGTTAGTGCCTCGGGAGCCGAATTGTGGGTGACGCCTTCGCGGCCGGAGACGCGTTGTATCTTCGGCGTTCGCAAAGAGGCTTCGATTTTCCGCACGCCAATGCAGGCACAGACCGTGATCGAGGCGCTCGCCGAGAAATGTGAACGCTACGGTTTTCTGCTCGAAGTCAATTCCGCTGGCGATGAGCTGTTGTCCGCTGGTCAAACCACGCGGCCAAGACTACTCCGCGACTCCGCAAGAAAGAGCAGTTCGTGAGATGGCAAGGAACGGAGGCGTTGCAACGTGGTCACGACCGACAGCCAGCGGAAGATCGTATACCTCGCCCGGCACGGTGAAGCCGTCTCCGTGGAGATGGACCCTTCCCGGCCGTTGACCCAAGCAGGCTGGCTAGTCGTCGAGCGGCTTGCCCGGTGGGCCGCCGCCAGCTCTTGCACAGCGGCAAGCGACGGGCCGAACAGACGGCGGAAATTCTCGCCGACTACCTGATGCCGGCGAAGGGCGCGACCGTACGCCGCGGATTCGGTCCTGACGATGACGTGCGCCCACTCGCCGGCTCATTGACGGCCACGAAAACAGGCTGATGATTGTCGGGCACCTTCCGTTTCTGGGGCACCTCGTGAGTCAGCTGGTTGTCGGCGATGCGAATCGCGCTGTCGTCCAGGTCGAGGCGGAGGGACTGGTCGCCATGCAGTTTCAAGACGGCCTATGGAAGATTACCTGCCTCGTCGATCCCGAGTTGATTCCGTAGCCTTGTTCGTGCCTCGGGAACTACTGAGGGCCGGTGACGCGACCACACCGACCATTTATCGGTCGTTAAACGACTCAAGTCAAAAAGGTATGGGTAGACGGGACCGTTGTGGAGTCGCAAGCCACACCGGAACGATCAAGTTCGCTTGCGGGGCGATTGCCGCCGCGAATTCAACGAGGGCCCGCAGTCGATTATCGATCCAGATTTCGCGGGGCGTCATGTAAGTCATCCAATCATGCGGGCAATGGCGAACGCAGCAGCAGCAGCCAACCCGCCAACGACGACAGTTTGCAATGCGCTTTTGAGCGGTTTGGCGACGGTGAACCGACCTTTGACGTAGCCGAACACCGCCAAGGCCACCAGCGTCACGCTCACAGACACCGGCAATGCCGCTCTCGCCGAGGAGAAGAAGAAGTACGGAGACAACGGCACCAGTCCGCCCACGATGTAAGACACGGCAATCACGGCTGCACTGGTCCTGGCCCTGCGAGGGTCTGGCTCTTCCAGGCCCAACTCGAACCGCATCATGAAATCGACCCACCGCTTTTGGTCGGCGCTGATCGCCTTGACGACTTTGCTCACGGTCTCCTCTTCCAGACCGTATGACTGAAAGATCTCAGCAACCTCTTCCTTCTCTTTCTCTGGAAGTTCCTCGGTCTCTCGGATTTCTCTGGCCCTTTCGGTCTCGAAGTGTTCCAAGTCGGTTCTTCCGGCCAAATAGCCGCCCAGCCCCATGGCAATCGAACCAGCGGCGATCTCGGCAATGCCGGCCGTGATGATGATGGTCGTTGTGTCCACGGCTCCGGTGAGACCCGCAGCCAGGGCAAACGGAACTGTGAGGCCGTCCGACATCCCAATCACGATGTCACGGACGATTGCCGACGACGTGAAGTGCTTCTCGACGTGGGGCGTGGTCGGCATGGTGTGACCTCGAATCCTCAAGGCATTGGCTCGGTCTTTCCAGACCAGGGCATTCTACTGTCGGCATTCGCTGCGGATCGGGCGAATCAGCGGTAGGTTATCGAACCCGCCCCCTGCATAGCCTGCGGACGGCGTCCTGGCCGCACGCTCCGCAATTACGACACGCAATTGGCGTGGTGTCGCGAGGTCGAGCGACGAGTTTTAGAGCAGTTTGACGCGGACGGGAAGGAGTAACGGCGGCATTCCGATCGACCAGGCCAAGCGGATGAAGGACTGGAGAAGGAGAACGCTCGGTTAAAGCGGCTGCTGGCTGACGCCGAGCTGGACAAGGCAGTTCTTCGAGAGGCCTGGGGCCTCTATTCTGTGGAGACCATTGGCGTCCGGATCCGATCAGGTCAAGGAATATTCGCCCTTCATGGGAGCACTGCCTCTTGCGGAGGGTTAAGGCACTATCGCAATAATGAATATTGAGCCATTTTATTTCGGCAATTGCCCAAGCACATTGAAAGAGCCTCCGAGTCATCGGACGATGCCCTCGACCCTGAGAGTGCGTGGCCGTTCCTGAAAATCAATTTCATGGCGGCAACAGGGCCAACTTGCTGAATTGATTTTTGTTGAATGGGCGACTTCTACCATGATTTCACCACACTGCGTACTGCGTCCTGGCACTGAGTTAGTTGTTGTTGTCGGTGCCGGCGGCCACGGGAAAGTCGTTGCCGACGCATTGTCCCTTATGGTGTCGGACGAAATCGACGGTTTCATCGATTGCAATGAGGCGATTCAAGGCACGTGTGTACTTGGTCGTCCCGTCATCGCTGGTCATGATTGGCTTTTTCGCGAAGCAGAAGCGCGTCTGATCGCTGTGGCGCTGGGCATTGGCAAGGAATTCGATCGGCAGCGTCTGTGGCGGGAATGCACCGAGAACGGAATCCAATTGCTCACAGTCATTCATCCGGATGCGACTATTGCTTCCTCTACCGTAATCGGCGAAGGGGCTGTCGTGTTGGCCAAGGCAGTCTTGAACGCAGGTTCGCAAGTGGGTCGAGGTGCCATAATTAATACGGCGGCTGTTATTGAGCATGACGTATCGATCGGCGATTTCGCGCACGTCGCACCGAACGCAACCACGGGGGGAGGGGTTCGCATCGGCGCCCTTTGCCACATCGGACTTGGTGCTCAGATTCTTCCGGGTATCGCAATCGGCTCCAGGACGTCGGTGGGCGCCGGTGCAGTGGTCCTGCATGATCTTCCGGAACAGGTGGTTGCTGTCGGCAATCCCGCAAGAATTTTGCCGGAACGTACGGATACCGCGGAGGAAAAAGGGCAAGCAAGGCAAGTTCAGTTGCCTGCCGTCAACCGTCTTGAAAGACCTTGAAGTCGCGCTTCTTCGCGATCCGAAGCTGTCGTATGAACCGCGCCGATTAGCCCACATGCTGCGAGTTGGCGGCCGGAGCACGGCACGGTACCGGATTCGAGAAATGCGTTGCGAATTGGTCACGCCTCGGTCGAGTTCGTGGTGCGCCTGCCTGAGTCAAGTGCTGTGCGGCCAAGATCTCGGATTCCGTCGTGTCCAACACACGCATGGAAGTTGAAGGTGGCATTGCGATGCGGAGCGTGGCGACTTCCGTCAATACGTTGAAGGCGTCCCGTCGCTTCGAGCATCAACGGTTCGACCGGATCAGCCGGTATTGGCTGAGCGCCGTACGTGATGACCACGGCGACCGCGGTGAGGCTCGAGGCAGTCCCCTCCCGGATATGGGTCCTTTTTTGGCGTGTCCGCGAAAAGGTATGAGATTCTGTGACGTTAAACGCGCTACGGGCGCGCTCGATGTCTCGATCGACCCACTTTGTTGACGCCGCGGGCGGATCACTTCGAGAGCGTTGGCAGATCTCTGAAACTGACGCAGAAAATGCTAGACCGGCCCCGTAATCGCAAAATCGCGGGGCAGACCCTCCGGCTCTACTTCACCGGCGAGCGTCGGCGATCAAGCCGGATGCCGTCATGTCTCAGACGCTGTGATTAGATGCCTCGTCCTGCAAGCTCGCCCAACGATCCACATCGCGAGCCGCCGACTTGAGGCTCTTTCCGGAGATATCATCGAGTGCCGTTTGCCACCATCGCTGACGACGACACCGCTCTGCGAGACGACGGGCGACAAAGTAGCCCATCGGCACGAACAGCAGACCAAAGACATAGTTGGCGACGATCCACCGCGGATCGAGCTTGTCGAGGATGTGGACGCGGTCATCCGACAACCACTCGAAGAGCCAGTGCAGTCCCACCACTAATGCGCAGAAGCCGACGAACGGCGAAAACAGGATGATCCATTTGAACTGCCGAATCTTCGTGGTCCGAAGTCGTTCCAGAGCAGTCTGGAGTTCGGCGACCGGTCCACACCAATCCAACTCAGCCACACGCTGGAGCTGAAGTATGCTGCTGGCCGCCAGTGCGATGGCGCTGATCATGACTACGATTGCAGGCGCCGCAACCTGCCAGTCGCGCCAATGCTTGCCAAGAGAGGACCCTGCGAGCAGGAGCCCAACTGCACAAAACACGAGGTCAATCACGGGCCAAATCGCGAAGCGATTGACGCGACGGCGCGCTGGCTGCATCACGACTCGGCGCACAACTTCGGCCTGCAGGACCAGCGAACGATCGAGCTTCTGATCGAACCTTTGCCATTCTTGCTGCAATTCTTCGAACTGCATCGCTACACGTCTCCCTTTTCGTCTGACGGCCCTTGAACGGATTGCCGAAGCGAAATCTTCAGGCGGTTCAGACGCGTGCCGACGTTCGATTCACTCGTGCCGAGGACCTCGCCGATTTCGCGGTACGAGTGTCCTTCCAGGTACAAGAGCAGAATGGCGCGGTCCGCATCGCGTTGTCGCTCCAACAGCTCTCGCAGCTCACGCAATTGTTGTCGCTTCGTCGCGTCGTCAGGTGCCTCGGCTGGAACTGCCGCCCCGCCTTCGTCGAGGCTCGTCTCCCTTCCCCATCGCTGCTGCCTTCTTCGAAAGTCGATTGCGACGTTCAGCGCCACGCGATACATCCATGTCGAAAACTTGCGACTGCGGTCGTACTTCGCAAACGATGTCCACAGCCGCCCGACGATTTCCTGAAACAAGTCATCTCGATCGTGCGACGTCCTGCCGTACGTCCAACAGACCTTGAATAATGGCCGCTGGTGGGATTCCAAAAGCGAAAGAAAGTGTTCGTGGTCTGAGGCCGGCGGGTCCATAGTCGCCAGTTCATCGGGCTTACATGGTGCGAGTCGAGCCTGCATCGCGATCGCCCATCCCCATCGCTGAGTTCACTACACTCTGTGATTCGCTCAGCAGGGCAACCTCGTCACAACATGGATACGAAAAAGCAAAACAAACTGGATCGATTTGCCTGCGGCTCGACGATTGAATGGCCCCTCAGGCTGAATCGGATCCCCCACTCTTCCGGGGGCCGACGACTTTGTGACGTGCGATCTGATAGTGGGCCACCCGACGACAATGAGGAGACGCGATCGCTTCCAGGCCAATCGATCAGGAGCGAACCCGTCGAAGGCCGATTCGGGGAGGCCGAAGTTCTACGCCAGGAGCGGCTTGGGGTGTGGCCGATCAAGTCGGTGAGGCTGAACAACGACAATTATTTGCCCTTTTTCAACAGGCCCGCTCGAATTCTGCCGCCGATTTCAGGGCGTTTTATCCGCTCTCGCAGCCTGAGGACGGATTCCGCCAAAACGTATGAGAATCCGGCACGCGGAACAGCGTGCCGCAATACGGATGAGTTTCCGGGCCCGTCGCGGCGGCACTTATCGGTGGTTTGATGGGGATTGGGCAAAAGGATTGAGTTTCCCGGAATGCGACAGGGCGTTGGCCGGCTCCCATTGAGAGCCTTGGGCTATCCGGTGCCAGCGATGGCCGGAGCGATCGTGCGGCTCATTCAGGTGCTGCGGGGGCGGCGTCAGTCACCGCTCCAAAGCTTGTTTTGGGCGGAAGCCAACTCGGACAGGGCAATGACTTGATCATTCTTAAAATCGTTGTGAGTTGGCCTCATGCGAACCAATTCCGCGATGGTGTCGACTTGTTTTGCAAACAGCTCGAGTGCGCGATCCTTGGCGCCCCATGTTGGTTGCGCGCCAGCAGTCACTTTTTTCCCGCTGAAGCTTTGGCTTCCAGCCGGTCAAGCAGTTTCTTGAAGTCAGGACGATCGCGCAGGGCGTCGAGGTCCGTATCCTTTTTGATCAATTCGACGTCCTGGAACCCCGCGTCAACCGCCTGCTGGAGCAAGGTCACAGCCAGGTCGGCTTGCTTGGCGTGGTCGTTTACATCGGGAATCATCAGGGCATGAATGCACGCGACGTTGTACATGGCCTGGAGCGTATGCGGGTGGCTGGCTCCCTTCTTGGCCTTTAGCAGCACAAAGGCGTCGCCAAAGAGTTTCGCAGCTTCTTGTCGCCGCCCGGCGCCGGCGTAGCTCATAGCCAGATTGTTTATGCTCGCCAGTGTATCGGGGTGAGTGGGTCCGAGCTTAGCCTTTTGCAGCACCAGCGTTTCCTCTCGCAGCTTGAGGGCGTCCGCTTTCCGACCGAGCTTGGCATAGCCATCGGCCAGGTTGGTCATGCTCCAAAACGTGTCAGGGTGATCGGGACCGATGATGACCCTGCGCCGGGCGAGTGTCTCCTCGTGAAGCTTGACCGCCTCGGCAGTCCGCCCCAGGCCGGCAAGGGCCCGCGCCAGATTGTAAGACGTACGGAGAGTTTCCGGATCGTTCGGGCCAAGCTTGGTCTTGCTCAATGCCAGCGCCTGCTCCAAGATCTTGAGCGCGTCGGCGTGACGGCCCAGCGATGAATAACTCGCACCCAGATTATTCATGGCTCCCAGAGTTTCGGGATGGTCGGGCCCAAAAACGGCTTTTTCCCGCGCCACCGCTTCTTCGCGGAGCTTGAGGGCTTCGGACTGCCGACCCTGGGAAGCATAGGCGTTGGCCAGGTTGTCGATGCTACGGAGAGTGTCACGATGGTCCGGGCCGAGTTGGCTCGTGTAAATCGTGCGGGCCTTTCCATATTGATCAGCCGCGGCCTTTCCATCACCGAGAAAGTAAAACGACGTACCCAGTGCCATTCGTAAGCGGGCCTTGATCAGCGGTTGCTTGTCAAACCCCTGATCCACAAACAGCACGGCTGCTTCAATGGCACGGCGAAGAGTAATTTCAGGGCCCAGGCCGCCTTCCGCCTCCGTCCGAGCCGCGCCGAAGATCTTTCTTTCGACAAAGTCCAGAACGGCCCGCGTTTCCGCCTCACGCTCCTGCGCCGTCTCCTTCGCTTCCTTCTCCGCAGCAGCAGCAGCGACGGCGCGCTGGCGTTCGGCCGCTTCCGCAATACGCGCGTCCTCCGCCTCTCGTCGGGCCCTGTCTGCGCGCAGCATCCCCCACGATGTACCCACGATCCCTGCTACCAGCAATAAGAACACTGCTGCAACCGCCCGCACCAGACCTTTGTTGCGGCGGAAGAACTTCCTGAGCCGATAGGTTGTTGATGTGGGCCGCGCCTCGACCACTTCGTCAGCCAGGTAGCGCTGGAGGTCGCGGGCGAATCCATTGGCCGTCTCGTACCGCCGGGATCGCTCTTTCTCGAGCGCTTTCATCACGATCCAGTCGAGATCGCCCCGCACGAGACGCGTCAGCTGCGCCGGCTCAAGGCTTCGCTGGGCAGCAACGGAGGGCAAAGAGCCTGAGCCGCTCAGCTTTGCGCTTGGCTTGCTCGGCTCCTCTTCTTTGATCAGGCGCACGACTTCTTGCCAGGCGGCTTCCTTAAAACGCTGCCGATCCAGCGGCGTCGTGCCGGTCAAAAGCTCGTAAAGAATCACGCCGAGCGAATAGATATCGGTCCGCGTATCGACGTCGAGGTTATTGAACTCGGCCTGCTCGGGGCTCATGTACAAAGGCGTCCCAACCATGACGCCGTGTGCCGTGTACAACGTGTTTTCGGTGAGCGGCTGGTTGATCGCCTTGGCGAGACCGAAGTCGATCACTTTCGGGACCGGATGACCGTCATAGAGGCAAACCAGGATGTTCGACGGCTTCAAATCGCGGTGGACGATCCCCTTCTGATGAGCGTGTTGCACGGCCTGGCAAACTTGCACGAAAAGCGCCAATCGCCCCTCGACGGTGATCCGGGCCTCGTCGCAAAACTGGGTGATCGGCAGTCCCTTGACGTATTCCATGACAAAGAACGGTGACCCCTGGTCCGTGGCCCCGCCATCGAGCACTTTGGCGATGTTGGGATGGTCCATGACCGCCAGCGCTTGACGCTCGGCCTCGAACCGCGCCAGCACCTGCCGACTGTCCATGCCCGGTTTGATGAGCTTCAGCGCCACGCGCCGCCGAACGGGTTGCAGTTGCTCGGCAACCCACACGGTTCCCATTCCGCCTTCGCCGATCTCTTCGAGCAGCCTGTAGCGGTCCGCGATGATCTTGCCCGCGGTGGAGGTTGTCGGCCCGACGACGGTCGCTTGCCGTTCGCCCGCAAAGTCAAGGGTTCCGGCGTCGGGCAGCTCGCCGGATTGGTCGTGCGCCCTCAATAGGGCCCCGACTCGCGCTCGCAACTCGTCATCGCCCGCGCACTGCACATTGACGATCGAAGCCCGCTCGGCTGGGTCTTTGGTTTCGACCGCCGCAAGAAAAATGGCCTGCACGCGCCCAGGATCAATCGGCATGGACTTCCTTTGAGCGAATCAACTCTCCATGCGACATCCACAGGACGAAGTGTCGAAGAAACCGAAAAAATCTCCCGCAATTTCAGCGATTGAGATCGTCCCGCAGCCAAGCCTGCGCATAAGTCCATTTTTGGCGGACCCGATAGACGGTCAGCCCGAGCGCTTGGGCTACAACCTCGTGGCTCAAACCGCCGAAATGATGCATTTGCACGACCTGGGCGGCCTGGCGATCCTCGGCCGCGAGCCGCGTCAACGCGTCGTCGAGGGCCAGTAAGCGACTGTCATCGTCCTCATCAGCGACGTCCGCGACCGAGACCTTATGGACTTGCCCACCATGCTTGAGCCTTCGCTTGCGGCGGGCGTTTTCCACGAGGATGCGTCGCATGGCTTCGGCCGCGGCCGCAAAGAAGTGCCCACGCCCGTCAAATTGTCCCGGCTCAGCAACTTTCACCAGCCGCAAATAGGCCTCGTGGACCAGCGCCGTCGCGTCGAAAGTCTGCCCCGGCCGCTCTTGCGCCATTCGCTGTGCCGCCAGCTTGCGCAGTTCGTCGTAAACCAGCGGCAGCAGTTTCTCGGCGGCGACCCGATCGCCCTGATTAATGGCCGAAAGAATGGTCGTCACGTCGCACATTCAGGCGAGTATACCGGCGACGGCGCACGGGACTCGAAACAATTCACGACGCGAAATCGAAGCTGCGCCGGGAGTTCCCAATCTTTTTGCGGTGCCTCGTTTTTCTTTCGACAGGTCGTCGCACAGACGTCGCATTGGTAGGCGGCGGAGCAACAGAGCACGAAATCTCGGAACGACCATTTGCACAAACCGGACCCTGTCCCAGAAAGCGAGAGAATCCCATGACACGCATTCGTCTCGGTCGGATGTTGGCGACGAGCCTGGCAGTCGCGATGACGTTTGCCGCGGCAACGCACGTTCGCGCCGATTTCAAGTCCATCCAGGCGGCAATTACCAAGAGCGCCCGGATCCCGCTCGCCGCGGCGTCCGCAACGTCCGTGAGCCAGTCTAAGGGTGGGTCGGCAAAGAAGGCCACGCCCACCGTCTCGCCGTCAGGCGCCACCTTCCTCCAGCTCAAGGAATCGCTCACCGGGCATAAGGCGCAACGTGTGCCGGCCATCAAGCTCGCCACGGGTCAACAGAGCACTTCGACGCTGGACACAGTGGGTAGCCCACCCGCGGGAACGGGCACGACATTCAATTGGGACCGATCGACGCCGTCCGTTTTGATGGTCGTTTTCGTCAACGCTGCCGACCCGCTGGGCGTCTCGATTACCGGTCTGCAGTCAGGCGATCAAGTCCAGGTCACGAGTGCCTCGGGGCTCGCTTCCTTCTCGAAAAACACGGGCAACTCGACCTTGTCCAGCTTCCTCGGCCTCGTCGCCGACGGCACTGCGGCCGTCGTCGGGGCGCTGGTCCCAGGAGCGCAAGTTAGTCAGCCCATTGAAGCTGCAGGGCAACAGGCCGCGAGCCTCTTCGGAGCCGTCGGGGACAATAGCCCAGGGAAATTGCGGGATGCCTTCGGAGTTGAGCCGTCAACGCATGGTTATGGGCTCGAAGAGGGGGGCGTCGTTGTGTGCATGCCTCAAGGGAACGGAGCCTATTACAGTGCCGATCAGAACCACCGCTCCTACTGGGCAACGATACCCTCTGCCATTGGTCAGCCGCGAGGTCTGCCGAGCGTTTACAAGTCGGAGAGTTCCCTGGTCCCATTTTTCTTCATTGGCCAGCAAAACACCAACACGGCCATTTGCCAGTCGAACAACCCCCTCTACATCCTGGCCTGGGATTTCGCGTACGGTGACAACATCGGCTACTACGAGGTCTTTGTGCAACTCACGCAAGCGAACGCGATTCCCCCTGGCCCGCCTATCTTCAAATCCAACCCCACCAAGAGGAAGTAACCAGACCAATAACTGCCCAGCAGTTGTGTTCCAACGATGCGCAACGCCCCGGGGACCGTTTGTCCGGTCCCCGGGCGCATTGGCCCTCTCCAATTCAATCGATGTATGGCAGACGCGACCTTGTCACGTGGTGCCCCTCAGACTGACGCTCGCGCCTTCCGCCACCGGACGCGCCGCAAAACAAAAGGAACAAATCATGAACGCCGCCCGCTCATTTCCGGCAATCTTTCTCGCTGGCTTCTTGGCGCTCTCGGGAATTCAAGCCTCCTTCGGACAAGCCACGCCAGCGCCCGGATCTCAACCGCAACCCGCCGCCGGAGATCAACCGCTCCCAGCGCCCCCATTGCAACCTGACCCCCCGGCCGCAGGTCAACCGCTCGCAGCGGCGCCAGCCCAGCCGCTGCCAGCAGCCCCGGTCCAGCCGCTCCCGGCGGCTCCAGTGCAACCATTCCCGGCAGCGCCGGTTCAACCTGTCCCAGCAGGCCCAATCCCACCCGTTGGAGCCCAACCGGTTCCAGTGGCCGGGGTGCAACCGGTCCCAGTGCCCGGCGTCCCGAGTCTGAATCTGATTCGTGGCAGCCACATCATCGGTTCAACCGCATTCCTGTTGGGTGGCGTTCCGATTGGAACTGTGCAGGATCTCCTCTCTGTCGCGGGTTCCGGCGAGTACGTACTGATCGCCAACCCAAGTGGATTCGTGGCGATTCCCCGAAGCCTCACGATCTTCGATCCGGTTTCGCGAATCCTGCAGGTGAATATAACCTTCGCGCAGTGTGGCGAGCTGCCGCGGTTGCTCCAGCTCGCGCAGCTCAATCGCCAATTCCTTGGGCGCGTGCACGGGTTCTTTTACAGCCCGCGTGGAGAGGCCATTGTGAGGAACAACCTTGTCCGCACTGCTAGGCCACCTCACGCGCCCAGCGTTGCCGAAAGGCGAGCCGACACGCGCCCGGTAAACAAGCCGGCCCGCCAACAAAGCCGACAGGAATCGCACCCCGAGAATGGGGCCGAATTTCGCCGATAGCGAGTCCGCACAAAAGGCAACCCCGAATCGGCACCATTGACAGCTCGCTGACCGTTTGCCGATGCAAAAGCCTCCACAGTCCTCCGGTCCCCCAAGGGCCAAACTGGACGACTCACAATGCTTCGTTCACGCGGCCCAGGGGGCCGGAGTTGCCAATCCGTCGTCGGTGCCACACATTCAACGGACCCAAATCCGGAAAGAGCGACGTTATGATCACCTCTGATCTGACTCGACGCGAGTGGTTGAAACTCGGTGGAGCCGGCTTGGCCAGCGTGGCGCTGACGAACCATCGGGTCATTGTGGCAGGAGGTCGGCCGCGCCAAGCGCCCGGCAATTCGCCTTACAGCCAACAAGTGATTTCTCTCGGGCCGGTGGGATATTGGCGCTTGAGCGAGACGAGCGGGCCGACGACCTTTGATTGGTCTGGCCATCAGAACAACGGCATTTACCACGGACCACCCACATTCAGTGAACCCGGAGCGATCCGACGTGACGCCAACACGGCCATCAGACTCGACGGCAGATCCTACGTCGAGATTCCCAGCCAAAGTGCGTTCAGCATCGGCGCGTCGGGGCTGACGGTGCAGGCCTGGCTGCGCCCGGATGTGCTCAGCTTTCCAACCGCGCCCCATGCGGAATACATCCACTGGCTTGGTAAAGGTGACGCGGGGTCTTTCGAGTGGGGCTTCCGCTTCTACAAGAAAGACTCGAGCCGGCCCAACCGAATCTCCGCCTACGCCTGGAATGCCGAAGGAGGCGAAGGAAAC
>Ga0210396_10001241_pt1 | contig 28576 bp, 28 predicted proteins | sample IncBWH17OmetaG_FD_155466 | JGI IMG/M metagenome (GOLD analysis project Ga0210396, IMG submission 155466) | Forest soil microbial communities from Barre Woods Harvard Forest LTER site, Petersham, Massachusetts, United States - Inc-BW-H-17-O ...
TGTCTCTTATCTCGTGCAAGAGTGGAAGCGTCTCACGCAAGCGGAAAAGGACGCGCAGGAACTCATCGAGGTGGATCCGGCAATGAAAGAATTGGCCGATAAGGAACTCGCCGAGATCGACGAGCAGAAAAAGACATTGATGGAGCAGATGCAGAAGATAATCGGCGATCCCAACGAACGCGAATGGCCCAACGAGATCGTGCTCGAGGTCCGCGCCGGCGTCGGCGGGGAAGAGGCGTCTCTTTTTGCCGAAGAGCTCGCGCAGATGTACGTGAAATACGCGCAGACGCAGGGCTGGTCGGCGAAAGGGCTCGACGAATCCCGTGCGGCGCTCGGCGGATACAAAGAAGCTCAGTTCGAGATCAAAGGTCCCGATTGTTATCGCAAGCTTCGTTATGAGACAGGCGTGCATCGTGTGCAGCGCGTACCGGCTACGGAAAAAGCCGGACGCATTCACACCTCGACCGCATCGGTCGCTATTTTGCCGATCTATAAACGTTCCACGATCGAGATAAATCCATCCGATATCGAAATTGAAACGAGTCGTTCGGGCGGCGCGGGCGGGCAGAACGTCAACAAAGTCGAAACTGCGGTACGTATCATTCACAAGCCGACGGGAATGGACGTGCGCTGCACATCCGAGCGCTCCCAAGCGCAGAACAAGGAGAAGGCGATGAAGTTGCTGGTATCGCGATTGCAGCAGATGAAGGACGAAGCGGAAGACCGCGAACGCGCGGCCGACAGAAAATCGCAGGTCGGTACCGGCGACCGCTCCGAAAAGATCCGCACGTACAATTTCCCGCAGGACCGAGTCACCGATCATCGCATCAAGGAATCGTGGTCCAACGTTCCCAAAATAATGAACGGTGCGATCGAGCCGATTTTGGAGGCGCTCGCTAAGGCTGAAGGAGGGGAGTCGGTCACCGAGGAAGGATCCTGAAAGTCTTGACAACACTGATCGCTCAATATATAAAATAAAAAGGACGGACACGACTTGGAAATGCCATGTAAGCGCAATCCCGCGCTTAGCCCGAGGAGGGCATGCCATGACATACCAACTCAATCTTGACCTCATTGATTCTCACGAAGCGGCGATGCTTCCGTGGGTGATCGTGAGTAGCCACCACTGGTACGGCATCGGGTTCAACCGGTGCGGTTTCGTGGGGCAGGCCCTGATCTTAAAGGGCTGTCAGGCGGGGAATGTGAGTTGGAGGCGCGTTGAAGAACGCGCTGAAGAGATCCCCGACATCCAAATTCTTCCCTGCCGTTTCCTGCGTATACCCTACGCAGGGCCTCGAACGAAAGAGGCGGCGGCCACCCTGCTTAATCGACTGTTCGTCGAAGAAGCAGGCTGGGAAGAAGAAATAATCTTCGGGTGAAAGCCCGAAGGTTACCTGCAAGCCACCTCCCCAAGAGGTGGCCTTGTCTTTTCGCCCAGAACAAACTACTGAGACCGAACCTCACCGTAAGATGTTCTCTTGCTTCCAGGGCTTGGTTTTGCTACTATCCGTCAACTTATGTCAGTGCAAGACGTGCAAGAACTCTACGACGCGGGCGCGCATTTTGCGTTGCCTCGCGCGCGTCGCCACCCCTCTGCCGCAAAGTACTTGTTCGGCACCAAGGACCGCAGCGATATTTTCGACCTCGAAGAGACCAAAAAGCGCCTCGAAGCGGCAGGTGCGTTCCTCGCCTCCATTTCCGCATCGGGCAAAGCGATCCTCTTCGTCGGCGGCAAACCCGAAGCCCGCTCGTACGTGGAATCTGCAGCGCAGCGTGCGGGCCAGCCGTATGTGGCGGGACGCTGGATCGGCGGGACACTCACCAATTTCAAGAACATCCGCAAGCGCATCGAACGTCTCCTCGACCTCGAGAAGCAGCGGGAAACGGGAGCACTCGAAAAATACACGAAGCGCGAACGTCTTATGATCGATCGCGAGATCGAAGAGCTCCGCAATCGTTTCGGCGGCATCGTCGCCTTGAACGACCTTCCGGCTGCGATGTTCGTCGTCGATTCGCGTCACGAACACACGGCCGTGCAGGAGGCGAGCCAGCTCAATATTCCGATCGTCGCGCTCTCGAGCTCGGATTGCGATTTCTCCAAGATCAAATTTCCGATCCCCGCGAACGACACCTCCGTGCGCTCCATCAGTCTCGTTGTCGATTCGATCGTGAACGCAGTACAGGAAGGGAAGAAGGCGGTCAAATAACTACCAACCGTCCAAATCCACCTCGGATTTTGGACTTTAGACCCGAATCGGGTACAATCCTTTCACTATGGCAGTATCTGAAGAACTCAAAATGCTCCGCGACCTCACCGGAGTTTCGATCATGCAGTGCAAGAAGGCTCTCGAAGAGGCCGGCGGCGACATCGAAAAGGCAAAGATCATTTTGCGCAAAGCCTCGGCTGCGATCGCTTCCAAAAAAGCAGACCGCGAGCTCGGTGCCGGCATCGCAGCCGCTTACACGCACGCTGGCGGGCAGGTCGTCGGCGCGGTCGTGCTCGCATGCGAGACCGATTTCGTGGCCAAAAACGATGAGTTCGGCAAGCTCGCGTATGAGATCGCCATGCACGTGGCAGCCATGAATCCGGTGTTCCGCTCCCGCGACGACGTGAAAGAATCCGACCTCAAGGCCGCTCGCGAAGTCTTTACCGACGAGGTCAAGAATGTGCCGGAAGCCGCGCGCGACAAAGCGTTGCAAGGCAAGCTCGACGGCTACCTCAACGAGCGCGTGCTCCTCGATCAACCGTTCGTGAAAGATTCCTCCATCAGCGTCCGCGAACTCATCGATTCGCACGTACAAAAATTCGGTGAGAAGATCGAGGTCGCGCGATTCGAACGGCTTTCCGTTCGCTAATGTATGATCATCTTCGCAATGACCGTTTTCTTCATTGCGCTCGCGGGCCTCGTCGCGTTATTCACGCTGAAGCAATGGGAATTTTCGCGCGGGCGCGTCCTTTTCCTTCAGCATCGGGTCCGCGCCGACAATGAGGCGTTGCATCTCAAAGAACTTCTGATCGCGGCGCGCGCCGACGCACAGCATCTACCTCCGCTCCTTCTCGACGCCGCACGCAGCGTACTGCAGGGCATCGCCGTTGACGCGGGGCATATCGCACACTGGCTTGGAGAACAGTCGCATCGGCTTGCAGACTCCGTTTCCCACAAACGAAATTTCGAACGCCGCGAAACGAAGTCCGAATTCCTCAAAAAAGTGAGCGAGCATAAGAACGGTAATGGCGAGGATATGACAACAAACGTATAATCCGCCCGTACGCCGCCTTAGCTCAGTTGGTAGAGCAACTCTTTTGTAAAGAGAAGGTCCCCAGTTCGAGTCTGGGAGGCGGCTCCAGAAAAAAGCGCCCGAAGGGGCGTCTTTTTCTGGAGCCGCCGACAAACAGATAGCCGGCGATCGCATTCTTGGATTTCAGCGACCGGAGAGCGCTTTTTTCTTGAGCCGCCGACCGACTTATAGACGGCGAAGCCTGATTTGTCGTACGCAAATGAACACTGTGAGCGTTCCGAACGAGCTCACTTGCTCGCTTGTTGCCACAGCCTGTCCAGCGGATGGGCTTTCCCCGTTAGTTTCGTGATCGCATATTCGGCTGCGACCATGCATCCCAGTTGATCGCCGGCGCCATTTATGAACGTCGCGTGCTTGCCCACTCGGATCGTAGGGATCATGCCGTGTGTTACGCAATATACGCCGCTCCATGCGAACTCGAATGGGAGCCGCACCTGCGGGAAAATCTTCCCGGCGTAGGCCTTGAGGGCTCGTGCGTGCGCGACGTGCAGGCCGGTCTTTGCCGATCGCCGGTCGGTAGCCGTGTCGCCGTATCCGAGCAGCAGGCGATCGCCCGCGATCTTCCCGTAGTAGCAATATCGGCCCGGATCCTCGTCGATGAACATGTCCTTGTCATCGAGGTGCAGTTTCTTCAGATTCCGCTGTCCGAGCGGTCGCGTTACTGCGATCGTGGAGGTATACCGGACGAGTCGGGCATCAGCGCTGCCCACGCCTTGAGCATGAATGACATGTTCGTACCGCACCTGGCCGCGAGATGTTTTGGCGAGGTTGTTATGCATACTCAAAACCCTCGAGTGTTCGTGTATCCGCACACCTCGCGTGCGCAGATGGCCGGCGATACCTTGTGTAAGCGCCAGGGGATTGACCGCGATGCCTTTAGCCACTCGTGCACCAAAAATGAATTGCGGGCTGGCGATCTCATTCATCAGACGAGCTCCGTGAAGTCGTTGTACACGCGCCCCGAGCTCCTCTCGAGCCCGTGCGTCCGTTTCCACGAATCGCTCAGCTTCAGTGTTCCGAGCGAGAATGAGCAACTCGGCGGGCAACATGTCGCAGGCGATAGGTGCCTTTTTTATGAGGCGCTTGAGGGTCGAGAGCGCCCGGAGATGCTCCCGCCGATAGGCCTTGATGTTGGCAAGGCCGTATTGTTTCGTCAACGCGGCCCACCAGTCGCTGTACTGATTTTCCGGTTCGGGGATCAGCATCCCCGCGGAACGACCTGTCGAACCGCCGCCGACCGTATCGGCTTCCAACAGCAAGATGTCGGTAGGCCGGATACCCTTTCGCAGCAGGAAGTACGCGCAGGATAAGCCCGTAATGCCGGCACCGACAATGAGATACCGCGTATGCGTAATCCCGCGCAGCGAGGCGGCGGGGCTGTATCGTTCGTTCCTCCAAAATATACGGTGCTTCATGCTGGAACACTACTTCGCCGGTGTCGCTTGCGTGGAACTCGCCGTCTGCAGCGTTTTCAATTGCGGCAGGATCTTTTCGATAGCCGTGATGGATTGGAATCCGTAGTAATTTTTCCCGTTGATGACGAGCGCAGGCATCGTGTCCTGTACGTTGTCGATCGAGATCAGTGTCTGCAGCGCGCCGACCGGAAGGTTGTAGTCGAACGAATAGACTCGAAGCCCCGGATATTCGCTTGAGAGCTGCGTCAGTACATAGCCCTGTTCTTCGCATGCGGTCGTACAATCGCCATTGTTGGAATAGAAGTACAGAATGAAAACCGACTTCTGCCCGCACTTTTGGGCCAACTCCTGCATGGCGAGATAGTCCTTGATCTCAAGCAGAGAATACATGCTCTTCAGCGACGTGATCTCTTGCTGATTTCCGCCTTGCGCTTCGAGGTAGTCGAGTTCGGACCCGAGCGAGGTCATTTCGCTCGGCGGCGTCACGTTTTCGGTCACGTCCGTACACGAGTGCTCGGTGAGAAGATCGAACTGCGTTTCCGTCGAAAGGATTTGCGTGGAGATGTCGTCTTCGGTCGAACGCACATCCGCGATGCGCTGATCGTTGAAATAATTGGACGCGTACAGTGCGGTCGCGAAAATGAGCGCGGTGATAAGGAAAGCAACGAGATAGCTACTCCAGCGCGCTGTACGTGTGTTGACCACCGGATCCATACGAATAGATCAGCGCCAGCGTACGCCCGTTTTAAATACTGCACGGACGACCGCCGTACCGAGCCAGAGCGGTACGAGGAAGCTGTAAAAGAGCACGAAGAGCGGCGTGCCGATCGGAAGCGTTCGTTTGCCGGTGCCGATCAGGGAGCCCGCGGCGATCAGGATGAGAATGAGCGCGACCGCGACCCAGACGAGGAACCACATCATGCTGGTGTTGAGGTAAAAGAGGTCGAAGCCCGGATGCGGCAGGATCCCCGTGACCTGATATTTGACGTACGCATGCCAGAGCTCCTGTCCGAATTCCAGCATGATGCGGACAAAGAAGTAGATACCGGCACCGATCGAAATGAGTGCGCTCGGCAGGATGAGGATACTGAGGTTGCCGTATTTGCCGTTGCCGATCATATGACGGTAGTCGACCGCGTTGCGCAGCCACCCGTAGGTCCAGCGCACGCGCTGATTGAAAAGGTGGCGTAAGGTCCGCGGGATCGACGTGTGTACCATGGCTTTCGGGGCGTTCGCGATGAGGAACCCTGCTTCCTGCATGCGCAATGCCATTTCCATGTCCTCCGTCGAATAGCCGTGACGCCAGCCGCCCAAGTCCCTCACGATCGAGGAGCGAAAGATCGAGAACGGTCCGGGAGTGATGAAGGCGCTTCCGAAGGACGCGAGCATAAAGCGGTTGAAGACGGAAAGACGGTATTCGACTTTTTGCATGTGTTGCAGCATGTTGGTCGGTTCTTTTGTGTGAATACCGGGCGTGACCGCGGCTACCTGCTCGTTATCGAACACCGGTACGACGCGTAGGAGTCCGTCTGACGCAACGATAGAATCCGCGTCGAGGCAGCCGATCAACTCCGCGTTCGTCCGCTCGAACCCGTAATTCATCGCCGTGTGCTTACCGCCGTTCTCTTTGTGGAAAACTCGGACGAGGGGCATGGGAATGCCCGTTTCCCGCCCTGCGGCACTCGCTACGCTGCGAACCAAGTCCTCGGTCGGGAAACGGGCATTCCCATGCCCCTCGAACTGCTTTGCTATAGCAAGCGTGTTGTCCATAGAGCCGTCGTCGACGACGATGATCTCGAGCTTTTCCTTCGGATACTCTAATTCCAAAAGTGACTCGATGGTGCCGCTCACCGTTCGTTCCTCATTGAAACAGGGCACGATGATGGCGACCGACGGGTATGAAGCGGGGGCAGACACCCCGGCGTTATTTTTTGGCATCGCGAAACGGCGCTCCAAAAAGCCGACCAGCAAAAAGATCTCGAAATACAACGAGATGAAAAGCAGCGAATACGTGGCGGTCGCTTCGATCATGACCGGAGGATTTTACCAGAAAATAAAGGTTTTGTCTGCCCCAAAGAGCCTATATAATACGTCGATGGCAAATGCTGAAAATGGGGTGCCCGCGGGGCACATTCATCCCATCTCATCCCTAATACGCGAAGCGAACCGTATTTTTTTCACTATGGGCTTCACCTTCGCCGAAGGTCCCCTCATCGAAAGCGAATGGTACAACTTCGACGCCCTGAACGTGCCCAAAGACCACCCCGCACGTGACATGCAGGATACGTTCTATATGAAAGATGAGCCTGGGACCGTTCTCCGAACGCATACGTCCCCGGTCCAACTCCACTATATGGAAAGTCAGATCAAAAAAGGGATCGAACCGCCATATCGCGTCATCGTTCCGGGCCGCGCGTTCCGGAACGAAGCGACGGACATGACCCACGAAGCAGAATTCTTCCAACTCGAAGGTCTCGTTGTCGGAGAAGATGTTTCGTTGGCCAATTTGAAGGGCACGCTCGAACGTTTCTACAGCGAGCTTTTTAAAGGTGCGCAAGTAGAGACAAGATTCCGTCCGAGTTTTTTCCCCTTCGTCGAACCTGGTGTCGAAGTCGACATGCGACTCGTCGGACAGAACGCGCCGGAAAAATTGCGCGATCGGTGGATCGAAATGATGGGCGCGGGGATGGTGCATCCCAACGTCTTGAAGAATGCAGGCGTTGATCCCGAGAAATACCAAGGTTTCGCGTTCGGCATGGGTCTCGACCGCCTCGCGCTCCTGCGCTGGGGCATCGACGACGTGCGCCTCATGCACTCGGCCGACCTGCGGTTCGTGAATCAATTTTGATATGCCACTGGAAGTAGAAAAGAAACTAGGCAGAAAACTCGAGTTCGCATCAATCGATGCATATGACACAGTGTCGCTCGCGGATATCAAGGAAGGTCTTATTCCGCCTAGTGCGATGAAACTTCTCAATGCTTACCTCTCGGATCCGAAACAGCGTGATATTGAAGTCTTGTCGGCTGTTCAAAAAGACGGCATTCAGGATTTTTTACTTTGCGAGGATATAAAGACCAAACAAAGTTGCCGCGGTATACTTCTAGATACGTTCGGCGACTCCGTACTTGGTGAGACGAGTTTCTTTGGATCTTATGCGGAAGGATCGAATGTTCCGGTTCAGGTCTCGACCACGATGACGCACGGTGTGGAAGGCGTAGGGCTCGGAACGAAGCGACTGTTGACTATAAACGAATACTGCAAGAAAAGATTCGGCGTCGGTATTTGTTCAAGTTCTGATCCGGTGAGCGGGGCTCAACGGATATGGGACGATCTGGTCAGAAACAAATTAGCGGAACGTATCCGGCTCCCTGACGGAACGAAACGATATCGTCTTATATGAAAATCTCGCGGGATTGGCTTCAGACATACTTCGATCAACCGTTGCCGGATTCTGCGGCGCTAGGCGATGCACTCACTTTTCATGCGTTCGAGATCGAGGGTATTGAAAACAATATTCTTGATGTAAAAATCACGCCGAATCGCGGACACGATTGTTTGTGTCACCGCGGTATCGCGAAAGAAGTGTCCGCTATCTTAGAATTGCCGATGAAAATGGATCCTCTTCGCGACACGTTCGAACTCGCGCCAGCGACAAATATGGTTTCCGTCGAGATCAAAGAGCCCGCACTATGCCATCGCTATGTCGCAGGCTACATTCGAAACGTGAAAGTCGGACCTTCACCGGAGTGGCTCAAGCTGTTCTTCGAATCCATCGGTCAGCGCTCGATCAACAATGTCGTGGACGCGACGAATTTCGTCATGTTCAACCTCGGGCAGCCGCTACATGCGTTCGACGCGGGTAAGCTTTCTGATCGCGATGAAACATACGCCATCACCGTCCGCAAAGCGAAAGAAGGCGAACGGATGGTCGCGCTCGACGGCAAAGAATACACGCTCGGCGATTCGATGCTGCTTATCGTCGACGGTCACACCGACATGCCGATCGGCATCGCGGGCGTCAAAGGCGGCGCGCCTGCGACGATAACCCACGAAACGGAGAATATCGTCATCGAATCCGCGAGTTTCGACGGCATCTCAGTACGCAAAACCGCGCAAGCGTTGAAGCTTCGCACGGATGCCTCACAGCGCTTCGAGCAGGTGCTCTCGTCCGAGCTTGCCGGCATCGGCATGTATGCGGTCGCGCGACTCATAATCGAGCTGACTGGGGGAGAACTCGTCGGGTTTGCTGACGATTACGAACAGAAACCGGAAAAGAGAACCGTGTCCGTTTCTCTCGCCAAGATCAACCGCGTGCTCGGCACCAAGTTACACGAAGGTGACATAGAACAGGCCTTCGGCCGCCTGCAATTCGCCTACGCAAGGGAAGGCGACGTGTTCAACGTATTCATACCGTTCGAACGCTTGGATCTTGTCATTGCCGAAGACCTCATCGAAGAGGTCGGACGCATCGTCGGATATGACAAAGTTCCTGCGGTCGAGTTGCCGGCGTTCCCGAAGCAACCGGAGGTGAATGCGAATTTTTATTCGGCGGAGCACGCGCGCGAAGACCTCGTCGCCAAAGGCTACTCGGAAGTATTCAACAGCGTGTTCGCGGACAAAGGTGATCGCGTCGTTGCGAACAAAGTGGACGGCATCCGACCGTACCTGCGCTCGACGCTTACCGACGGTTTGCGCGACGCGTATGCGAGGAACGATCGCACGAAAGAGATCCTCGGCCTGCAGGAGGTAAGACTCTTCGAGATCGGCACGGTATGGCAAAAGGGGACCGAGGTCGCGATGCTCGGCATTGCCGACAAAAGCGGCGTTGGCGAACGGCCCCTTGAGATCATATCGGCCGACCGTTACGAGGATCTTCCCGTGTCGCAAACGGAGCGCTACCGGCCGTTCTCGAAATATCCGTTCATCGTCCGCGACATCGCGATGTGGGTCCCGAAGAACGCGAACTCGTTCACCGATGTGATCACGATCTTCGGCGATCATTCGCAAGGGCTGCTGCAACATGTCGATCTCTTCGATCAATTCGAAAAAGACGGTCGCGTTTCGTATGCATTCCATCTCGTCTTCCAGTCGTTCGACCGCACGCTCACCGATGTCGAAGTGAACGCCATTATGAGAACGATCACCGACAGGGTGACCGCAAAAGGATTTGAGGTTCGTTAAAAGTTGTGGCCCGGGACTGATCCCGGGCCAAGCCACGCCTTTCGTGAAGCATGAGAATACTTGCAGTGCAGGGGCTTGCCCAAAAGCAGGCTGTAAACCAATTCACCCGTGCACGCAACGCGAGAGTGTTTCCCCGGAACGGTGATCGCTAAAAAGACAGCGAGTGATGCCAGCACCGTAACCCCTACAATTACGGCAATTGTTTCCCTAGACATTCCGTTTTCTCCCGGCATTGGCAGCATCAGATGTGCCGCTTCCGTATGCACTTTAGCCTGTCCTGAAGGTAGGCAAACACCTCGGAATTTGCTATACTAAATACACAAAACATGGCTACAACTAAGGCAGAAAAGACCAAGAATTCAGCCCCCCAATCAGTCAGAAAGGCAGGGGGTTCTTCATACGGCGCCGAATCGATCACCGTACTCGAAGGGCTTGAGGCGGTGCGTCGCCGACCGGGAATGTACATCGGCACGACCGGTACCTCCGGATTGCACCATTTGATCTGGGAAGTCTTCGACAACTCTCGCGACGAAGCGATGGGCGGGTTCGCAAATGACATCGAGGTCGCGCTTATGCCGGACGGTTCTGTGCGCGTGACAGACAATGGACGCGGTATTCCCGTCGAAATTCACCCGAAGACGAAAGTCTCGACGCTCGAAACGGTCATGACGATGCTCCACGCCGGCGGTAAATTCGGCGGCGAAGGATACAAAGTTTCCGGCGGGTTGCACGGCGTCGGTGTCTCGGTCGTGAACGCGCTCTCGAGCAACGTGCGCGCCGAAGTGCATCGCGACGGCGGCAAGTACGAGCAGGAGTACAAGAACGGCGGCAAGCCCGTAGGCAAAACGAAAAAACTCGCGAGCTCCGACAAGACAGGCACTATCATTTCATTCTTGCCCGACGCGACGATCTTCCCTGATAGGGAATTCAACTGGGATACGATCATCGCACACTTGCGCCAGCAGGCGTATCTCGTGCGCGGGCTGCGTATTTCGATACTCGATCTACGCAACGCAAAGGATGTAGACGACGTTGGCGTCTTTTACATGCGAGAGCTCGGTATCGACGCTCCCTCGGTCACGTTCTATTTCGAAGGGGGACTGCGCTCCCTCGTCGCATTCCAGAACAAACATCTCGAACCGATCCACAAGAATATTTTTTACGTCGACAAAGAGCAGGACGGTGTGCAGGTGGAGGTCGCGCTGCAGTATGTGGACGACATCACTTCGCGCATCTCGGCTTTTGCCAACAACATCTACAACCCCGAAGGCGGTACGCATATCACCGGATTCAAGACCGCGCTCACACGCACGCTGAACACGGTGAACAAAGGCGACGCGTTCACCGGCGACGACGTACTGGAAGGTCTCACCGCCGTCGTGTCGGTCAAAATGCGCGAAGTGCAATTCGAAGGACAGACGAAAGGCAAACTCGGCTCTGTCGAAGCGCAAAGCGCGACCGCATCGGTTTTTGGTGAAGCGTTGTCCGCGTTCCTCGAAGAGCATCCGGACGAAGCGCGCGCGATCATCGGCAAGGTGACGCTCGCAATGAAAGCCCGAAAAGCCGCGAAAGCCGCAAAGGACTCGATCATGCGCAAAGGCGCTCTCGACGGCATGACGTTACCGGGTAAGCTCGCTGACTGCCAATCGAAAAGCGCCGAGGAATCCGAACTCTTCATCGTGGAAGGGGACTCCGCAGGCGGTACCGCAAAGACCGGTCGCGATCGCCGCATTCAAGCCGTGTTGCCCCTGCGCGGTAAGATCCTCAACATCGAACGCGCGCGCTTGGACAAAATGCTCGCATCGGAACAGATACGAAACCTTGTTGTGGCGCTCGGCACCGCGATCGGCGATATTTTCGACGTGCAAAAATTGCGCTACCACAAAGTCATCATCGCGACCGATGCCGACGTGGACGGCGCACACATCCGCACGCTTCTTTTGACACTTTTCTACCGTCACTTCCGTCCGGTAATAGACGGCGGCTATCTCTATATCGCGCAACCGCCGCTTTTTAAGATCCGCAAAGGCAAAGAGATCGCATACGCCTACAGCGACGAGGAGCGCATAAAGTTCGTCGGCAAGGACATGCCGCTTGAAACGGAAACCTCGGAAGAAGAGGTTGTTTCGGAGGGTGAGGAGCCCGCCGAAGACCTGGCGGCACAGGCAGGAGAAACGAAAGTGAAAAAAACCCCGAAAATTTCCGTCCAGCGGTACAAAGGTTTGGGCGAAATGAACTCTGAAGAATTATGGGAAACCACGATGGATCCGGCCCGAAGAATTTTGAAACAAGTAGCGATCGAGGACGCACAGGAAGCCGATCAGATCTTCGACATGCTCATGGGCACCGACGTCCCCGCACGAAAATCTTTCATTCAATCGCACGCAAAAGAAGCGACGCTGGACATTTAACCTTGCGCGTCATAATGTCTCTGGCAGCGCCGTTTCGACGGCTTCAACAGGGAGCGTGACCTCGGTCACGTGGACAAATGGGCAAATTCCTTAATGCCGGCATCCCGCTGGTGATCGCGATATGTGTCGTCGCCACATGGCTTATCGGCACATGGCTTGGACTCTCAGTGCCTGACGCGAAGATGGTCACGGCCATGGCACCTCTTGTGATCGCGATTGTCCTACCGGTCCTTTACGGTCTGACCGATGGGGGCGCTTTCGACAACGAAAGTGACGAAATGCTGATTGCAGTCACGACGGCTGTCTACGCCGCTATGATCTGCGGCTGGCTCGCGGTATGGGCGGCAACGTCGATTCTCTTCACCGTTTGCATGGCGGTTCTTCTGCTCATCGTCGGTTTTGCGTTGGCGATGTTCGTCGCCTCAGAGCTCTGCGAAGACGAATGGATCCCGAGGAAATTGCTTCTTCCCGTCGGTCTCGTATCCGGCTCCTTGTTCTATGATGAGGGGCGGGGAACGACGGGACTCGGCGCTTTGTTTCTACTCCTCGCCATCCAGTTGATCTGGACCGTCTGGGACTGGCCGTTCTGGAAAAACATCTCGTTCATTGAGCCCCGCGTCTCCGAATAACCGACCGTCGACGATCATTCAAACGAAAAGGGCGCCGCTTACGCGGCGCCCTAGCCTTTTATATTTTTTCGTTAGTACGTGTACGTCGGGTATTGGACGTACGGCGAACCGTTGTAGTTGTAATTGTTGTACGGCGCGTTGAGTTGGATCGTCGCATAGCCGTTCGTTACGTTCGCGCCTTCGATAGTGACTGAGAAGGTTCCGCCACCGGATTGCACGTCGGTGAAGTTCAAGGTGCTCGTGACGTGGCTTCCCGGAGCGAGCGACGCCTGGACAGGCGATTGGTACGGGTACGGCTGCGCGGTCGGCAGCTGCGCGCTGAACGAGTAGGTGCCGCTTGTCGCGCCGCCGATATTGGCGATGTCGAACGTGACGGTACCGGTCCCGTTCGGATTTACGTTACCGGAAATGATCCGCACTGAAAGTTGCGCGGGGCCGGAGTAGTTGGTGCCGGTACCCGTGTTCGAGTAGCTGTACGGCGAGGTATATGTTTTGGTCGGCGTCTTTGTCACCGGAGCGGGTTTCGCCGCGGGATCGACAACGGTCGTCGCGTTGCCCTGCACTTGCGAGCCGCCGGCGCTGGGGATGAACACGATCGAGATCGTGTCATTGGTCGAGGATGCGGTCGTTAGCGCGGGAACGAGCGTCAGCGAATTACCGGTGCTGCCTGTGGTGTATGCGGTCCCGCACGGTACCGATACGGAGCTTGATGTCGCTTGCTGCAACTTCATGGTGAGACCGTTCTCACACTGATACAAAAATGCGTACCCGCCCGCGACAGCCGGTTTGTAGTTCCACGAGACGATCATCGGTTGACCCGAGGTCGCATGCGCGGGAGCGCTGACCTGAATGGTCGGCGCCGGCTTGCCGAACTGGCCCGAGAGGGAAGAGGCGACGAGTTGCACGAGGTGCACGAAGCCCCAGATGATGATGATGAAAAGGATGGCAAAACCGATGATCGTGAGAATATCGGTGAGGAGGTTGGATTCGCGTTCAGGTTCCTGCACGACGGTTTCGCTGGTCGTGGTCGATGTGGTCTCGGTTACTTGTGTTTCAGCCATAGGATCGGCGACGATTGCCTGAACGAATAGTGCCGGTATCTTCTCATACGGACCTGACTTTGTCAAGGAGGGGTATTTGACAAATGGCTGGAATGATGTATTATTCTGACCATCGTATGAACGCGAACCATTCAGCCACAAAACGCCCGCCGATCCTCGTCTTTTTGGCGACGACCGTCGTTGTGTTCGGACTTTCCCTTAGCGCAGCCGATTCCGTCGGCTTCGTCCCGTGCCAGCTCGATAACACGTGTGAACAGAGTGTTGCACTGTCCAACCTGCCGCAGCTCGGCGTCGAAGGTTCAGCCGCGCCGGACGCACAAGGCGTTCTCCCTACAGAGATCAAGATCCCGTCCGTCGGCATTGATCTGCCGGTGCAGAATCCGTCCACGACCGATGTCGACGCACTCGACGCGCTTCTCAACAAAGGTCCCGCGCGCTATGTGCAGTCCGCGGAACTCGGCGTGAACGGAAACGTTCTCATCTTCGCGCACTCCTCGCACCTTCCGATCGTCACCAATAAAATGTTCCAAGCGTTCAACCAGATCCCGAACGTGACCTCCGGCGCTTCCGTCGAGCTCGACGGCGCGGACGGCGAAGCATATCTCTACAGCGTCGACTCGGTCGTCAAAGCCGACACCAACGACGGCACGACCATCAACCTTGATCCCTCGCAGGGCGAAAAACTCACGCTCGTTACGTGCGATACGCTCACCGGCACGAGCGCCCGCTTCATTCTCACGGCGCACTTCGTCGGCGTCGTTTCCGAATAAAATCCTATGACGCTCAAAACAAAGATCGCCGCAGCGCTTGTTATCGCCGTTCTCGCGAACGGATCCATTACGTATGCCGATACCTGCGGCTGTTCTATCGCGTCCGTTGTCCCGACCGCATCGATCGTCCCGATCGCGAACGTTGTCTCGACCGCAGCGGTTGTGCCGATCGCGGGACTTACGTCGATCGCTTCGGCTGTTCCTATCGCGTCTGCGGTGCAGATCGCGCATGACGTTATGATCGGTTTTCCCGTCAACATTGCCCACGCGGTGCAGATCGCCCACGCGGTCAACATCGCGCATCCGGTAACGATCGCTCATCCGGTGCAGATCGCGCACCCTGTCCAGATCGCTCATGCTGTTACTATTGCACATCCTGTCGCGATCGGCACCGCTGTCGACATCGCGCATCCTGTCGTTATCGGCACGGCCGTCACGATCGCGCACCCCGTGCAGATCGCTCATGCCGTCACGATCGGGCACCCTGTCGCTATCGCTCACGCAACCGAGATCGCAAGCGCCGAGCCCATCGGTACGGCCGTGCAGATAGGGAAATAGAGTTGACTTTTCTTATATTTGGGATATAATTATCCCAGCCAAGAAAAGCTTCAAGGAAGCTTGCAGGCATCATAAGGAGATACACGATGCGGATTCTTCTGTTCGCTCTCGCGCTTCTCGGCGTCGGGCTCTCAACGACTGCGGCGAGTGCACAGCATTTCAATTTCGCGCCGATCATTTCGGGGCTCATTCGGCCGATGATGCAACACCAGCAGCAGCGTCCTGTGCTCATTCAGCAACGTCCGGTCCGGCAAGGGCCGTTCCGCGGCACCGGCTCGTTACCGGACGGCTGTAATCCGTCGGATCTCTACAACGGCGGAATGTGCGGCGGAATGGCCGCCAGCTGGTGCAATACCGACGTGATGTTGCATCTGCGGCTCCGGCAGGACTGCTACGGCCCTTCCGTGAACAACGGCGCGCTGAACGGCGGATACGGTGGTCAAGCTCGCGGATACGGCGGCTACGGCGGCCGTGGCCAACAGATGCAGTCCACGCAGACGACCGTGACCACGACGTGGCACACCCACGAAGCCGGCCGTCAGTTCTCAGGCGGTCAGTTCCCGCCGGGGATGGCCAATCTTCCGATGGAGTCCGCGCCGCAGCATCAGGCGACCGGACCCGTGGATAACGCACCGTCGTGGCTGCATATCCAGCGTGAGTGAAGCCAGTTCTGTTCCATCGCGTAAAAGAAGGCATCGACCCCGCGTCGGTGCCTTTTTACATATCCCATAGGGCGGCTTGTGCGATAGCTTGCCTCTGGCACAATGGGCCCATGAGCATGGACGGCGGTATGTACCGGATGCGCGATGCGCACAAACGGATGAAGAGGAGCGAGGAAACCGCCCACCCCGTCACGGATGAGGAAATGGATGTCAGCGAGCACGAGCGCACTTTGGGCGACATCATGCAGAACAAGAAAGAGCAGGATAAATTCCTGAACCGGTTCTGTAGTGACGAGGATCCCGCGATGACCCAGCAGATAACAACCGCGCTTGAATCGAATACGCTTCTCAATCCCGATCAGGACAAGTTCCTGTCGAAAATGTTGGGCAGATATAACCTTCGCACTGCGGAGCTGGAACAGATCCGCGAGATGCTCACGCCGGAGGAAATGATGCGCATCGGCGAGAACGATCCCCGTATCCAGCGTGTCATCGATAAGATCGGTCCGGAAAAGGCGGCGGAACTTTTCGGCAAGGAATTCGAGGAACTCGCGCTCTCGGACGGACGACAGTTCAACAAACTGGTAAAGCAAATGCGTCAGGTCCACGGCGTGGAAAGCGGGGTCGGGCAGGAGCTCGATGAATACGTGAGGCAGCAGCTCACGCAATTCGGTATTAGAGAAGAGAGCTACTGGGAAGCCACGAAGACCGGCATGACGGTGGAAACGGAGAACAACCTGAGAAGGCTGGCCAGAGAGAACCTGACGATCTTCGGCAGCGCGATCGAAAGCCTCAAAGACCGATCGCCGTTCATGCGTGCGATGTTCGGCGATTCACGCTCGATCCACCTGATGAAGAATTTTGAGAACCAGACAGAAGTACTTCAGTCTTTGGATAAATATCGCAAAGCGATCGGCCGCGTTCTGCAGGGAACACTGACGCCGGAAGTTAACATGGCGATCCAGAAAGCCATGCTCGAGGGGGGCGAGGTCAGGGAAAAGAAGATCGAGAATAATGTAACGAGCCTGCAGGACTATCAGGGGGTGAAGAACGACGCGAATCCGGATCCAGACGCCACCAAGGCGCGTTGGGAAAAATACAAACCGCAGGAGCTTGCCCGCAGGAAGATAAAAAACCTCGGGAGCTTGTCGGCTGTTGACCGGGGCAGGGTGGAGGACGAAATGAAAACGGACTTCGCAAATAAAGAATTGGAACGCAGAAAGGGATATCGTGCGGGAGCGGCATTCGCGGCGCTTCTCGGTCTTTTATTCGCCACCGGTCCTCAGACCGAGGACGAAGTTAAGAACCTTCTCACCTTCTGATCTGTATGACACGGAATGAATTACTTCAGGAAATGGAACGCCTCGTCGTAGCGGGTGATCAGAAAGCGTACGAAGAATTCGTACTGGCGCATTTCACGGAATTTCCGGAAGAGGTTCAGGGCAAGATACTTGTAGGTTTTTATAGCGAGACGCTCGACAAACAGGAAGGAAGCGCGATGATCGCACAGATCCGTCAGCAGGGCGTCGAAGCGCTCGAGAAGATCGAACAGATACAAGCGGCGATCGAAAAGAAGGAATAGGTCTTCATTGACACTTCCGCTTTTCCTCCTATAGTTCGCCCAGATCCCAATGGAGGGATCATCGCATTTCAAGGAGGAAAGCGATGAAGATATCGATCCGATTGATGTTGGGCGCGATGCTTCTCGCGTTGCTCCCCGCATCGGCGAATGCGCAATATGGGCATTTTGGCGGGCATCCCATGATGTCACCGCCGCACATGATGCCGCATGGATACGCGCCGCGTTTTGAACCGCGATTCGGACATCGCGTTGAACCGCGCTTTGCTCCGCGACCGGAATTCGGTCGCCGCGAGTTCGTCCGTCCCTACGTCGCCAGAGGCTTCGGTCAGCGTGGCTACGGCCGCTTCGGCGGTTATCGAAGCTACGGCGGCGCGGGCTACGCGCTCGGCGGCGCAGCGGCCGTGGGCGGTGCATACGGCTACAGCCGCTGGCATCAGCACGAAGAAGGTGCGAGTGCCATGATCGTCCAGCGTCACCGTCCGGCGATCGTCTCCGGTGGCTGCAACTGTGATTGCTGCTATCCGACCGGAGTCGTGACGGGAGGGGATCCGTCCGATGCTGTCGAGGCCGATACCCCGTCTGTCGGATACGGAGCTCCGGCACCTATCGACAATGTTCCTTCGTGGCTGCACGTGCAACGCGAATAAAGAGGACCATCAAATGGAAAAAGCGATCGGAACGGTTGCCTTCATCATTATCGTGGTCTTCGCCGTCATCGGCGTCGTGTCTCTGATGAGCTCTCGGAGCAGCGTTGATGGCGGCTATGTCGGGCTCGTCGGCAATGCATCTATCGGGATCGAATACCGCGGCTCTGCACCGAGCACCGGCTACGATTCCGTGCCTCCATATCGCGACAACGTTCCCAGCTGGCTGCATGTCAGGAGGGAATAGGCAAATAACACGACGCGGCGGGACCAGATTGTCCCGCCGTATCTCTTTATGTCGCCTTGACAAAAGGCGATTTTTGATATACTATGTTGGCAGGCCCATATCGGGCAATACCAATCACGAAGGAGAAATCGGTCATGGCGGCGGATCCGCATTCCCACATTTTGTCCAGAATCCGGGGCCAGCAATCGCCGACCGGTACTTCGGTCCACGCATTTCACTGGCACGTCGGCAAAGCTATCCCATGGTTCTACGGAACAGGTGTCGCGCTCGGCGTACCGTTTCTGAGCACAGTACCCCTGTTCTCGTTGAAACTGATCTTCGCGTTCGTGTGGGCGTTTTGGTCCGTGTTGTATCTGTGGCTTTCCCAACGGGAACTGCAAGCGCACGCGAGGCTCTACGGCTCCCTCAGCGTCGAGGAGGTCAATACGCAGGTCGGCGATCCATGGAAGATCGTCATCGGCATTGTCGTCGCATTCTTCATCTGGATCGTCGGCTTCGTCGGTCACTGGTCGTGGCCAAGCTACGGTCTCGTCGAATGGGCCGTGCTTGCATGCTCGGCGCTCACAGCCTTTGTGGAATCGCATCTCACCAATCGGTGGGTGCTCAGTTACCAAAGGGCGGTCGCAAGCCAAGAGCGCTTCCAAATAGAGCGCTAGGCCCGAAAAGCCTTGAAATCAGCACCTTTAGCGGGCCCACCTTGGGCCCGTTTTCTTTACTTGACAGTAGCCCTATATATGTTATACTCTCCGCAGTTCCATCGGACACAAACCTGATGGCAGGATATTTGGCAAATGGCATCAACCCCCATGGAGGACAGAGATGGCCAACGTTGGTAACGAAGACCTCAGACCCGCTCACACCGGTCGGCACTGGTTCTGGGGCATCATCGGCGCCGGGTTCGGCGTCGCTGTGCTCGCAGCCATCGCCGGAGTTTCCGTCTACTTCTACAACAACTATGTGCCGGCAGCGACCCACGCGCAGCTGCAGCAGCAGGTCACTCAGCTGCTCACGCATGTGCCGCAGGTGCGGCCCAACGGTTCCGTCGTCATGTATGGCGTCGGCCCCGATGGTCAACCGACCCGCACGGTCATGGATACTGGTGGCATCTACGACGAGCTGCATGGCGACTTCGTGTCCCTCGCGGGCACGGTGAAAGCCCAAGGCGACGCGATGAAGGCCGCGACCGACAGTCTGGCTTCTGCGCTGAAAACCCAGGCCGACAACCAAAAGATCGCGAACGAAAATCTCGCCGCCGGCATCGCGTCGGTGAACGGGAAATTCAACGAGCTCGCCACGCGGGTCGGCAAGCTCGAGACGGCGCAGGTAGCCCCTGCTCCGGTTCAGCAGCCCGCTCCGCAGGCGACTCCGCAGTCTCAGGCTCCCGCGAATCAGGCTCCGGCCGCGACTTCGCAGGCAGCTCCTGCTGACCAGCCGGGTCCGCAGGTCGCGCAAGGCGGCGACGTGAATCTGGTCATCCCGAAATGGATGAAGATCCAGATCGACGGCGAGCACGGCGACAACGGCAGACAGTGCCAGCCGCCGCGGCAGCTCAAGATCGACTTCAAGTCCCCGAAATGCGTCAGCACCGGACGCGTCAACCAGTGGGGCAAGCCGATCATCAACTGCCCGAATATGTGCGTCTGAGCCGAAAAACCTGAAGCACCTTACTTAAGATCGTGACGGAGGAGTTCTACCTCCTCCGTCACGTTCCTCTTTTAAACCTTGTACATGTCTGTCGATCTGTGATATATCGCAGTTCGACAGACCCGTACAACCGTACGTCGGTCGTCCGCAACCAGGGAGAGCAACAATGGTGCGAAAATTGTTCGTTTACGTTTTGATGATCGTCGCGCTCGCATCTCCCGCATTCGCGGGAGGACGTGATTGCGAGGATTGCGATAACTTCCGGCGTGGCGCAAACAGCGCGGTCGTTCCGACAAACGACTACGATTGCGTATGGTTCGTGCAGCCGCATCGCGGCAAGGTGACGCTCGAGTTGCATCTGCGCGACGGCACGATCCGGCCATACACCAAACTCCATGCAGGAACGCATGACTACATCTGTCCGGGCCGTGTTTGGCTGCAGCAGTCGAGCTCTAAGTCGTTCATTTGCAACGACGAGAACCATTACGATTATGCCAAACCGGGTATGATCGAGGAGCTTGCCGCCAAGCCGAAGATGTCTCAAGCCGGCGAAGCGTGTCTGTTCGGCAGCGTGCTGTGCGATCAGATGGGCTATCCGGCCTATCATCACGGCAACTGATCGCAACAGTCATCGAAATAGGGCAGTGTCGGGCCAAAAAGCCCGACACTGCCAACCCTCTTGACATATGAGAAAAGCCCCGTATAATAGTCAAATTACAAGTTAGAAGAGCAGTAATTAACAAGCAGCAAGTAAAAATATACATTATGACTTCGATAACGAATTCCAAGGCTATCACGACCATTGCGGTCTCTTTTGCAGTGGCTCTCAGCCTTTCCATCCTGCCGGTCCTTGCGCACGCGCAAGCTGACGACGGCTCTTGCTGCGGCGGTGACTACGGCTCGACTGACTTCTCCGGTAGCGGTGACTATGGTTCGACGGACTTTTCCGGCACCGGCAATTACGGTTCCACGGATTTCTCCTACACGCCCTCCGACTACGGCACGACTGACTTCTCCGGAACCGGTGACTACGGCTCGACGGACTTCTCACAATTTCCGTCCGACTACGGTTCCACCGACTTCAGCGTGTACGACTCCGCGGCTCCCGAGTACTCGTACAACGAATACTCGACTGACACGTACGGCAGTACGAGCTACTCGACCCCGTCCTACAGCTATTCGACTCCGACCTCGTTCTCTGCTCCGCAGAGCTACTACCCGAGCCAGAGCTACTCGCAGCCGATCTCGTACCCTCAGATCCCGAGCGCGCCGATCATTCAGAATGTCCCGATCGCGTACCAGCAACAGCAACAGCAACAACAGCAGCAGCAACAGCAACAGCAATTCCCGCCGGTGCAGCCTGTGACCAACAACACCTGCGTCAATTACAGCTGCAACACGACCACCAGTATCAGCAACAGCGGCAATACGACCACTACGATCATTCCGGTCTCACAAGCGCCGGTGACCTATCCGGTCCAGTACACGTATCCGCAGAACGTCTCGTGTACCATCACGGCTTCGCAGAACTACGGTTCGTACACGTACCTCACCTGGCAGAGCTACGGCGCAACGTCCGCTACGCTCAGCAACTACGGTAACGTCGCTCCGAACGGCAGCCTGAGCGTCCAGTCGTACGGCAACTCGAACTACATTCTCACGGTCTACGGACAGAACGGTCAGACGGCTACGTGCAACACGTACGTCAACGCCAACAACTATCCGTCCGTCACGCTCTCGCAGATCCCGTACACAGGTTTCGACCTCGGTACGCTCGGCGACACGATGTACTGGATGATGCTCGCGCTCTTCGCGGTCGCAGCCGGCTACCTCTTGGTCTACTACAAGGGCGGCATGGCGGCGTTCGCCGGCGGCATGGTTCCGGTCCGCAAGACGAAGATGGTCTCGGTCGCGAAGGTTCAAAAGAACGTCGCTCCGATCGTCGCTCCGGCTCCGGTCGTAGAGAAGACCATCGAAGTTCCGGTTCCCGTGAAAGCATCGCTCGAAGCGCTCCCGGTCATGACGTTCGTTCGTCCGACCAGCGATTTGATGTCGATCTCGGGCGAAGGCGGCGCTCCGCGCATCGTCATCTCCCGCAACTAATTCACAGAAGTCCGCCGCTCTCAGCGCCGCTCCAAAGTGAAAGCAAAAACTCCCCTTAGCAGGGGAGTTTTTGTTCAGACGTTCGCACGTTCTCGTATGCGCTCCAGCGTCGGTGAGATGAAATCGCCAAGCGGAAGTGTCTGTTTGTCACCGTTCCTGTTGTTCTCCACCGTGACGGTCTTATCCTCGACCTCTTTGTCACCGACGACGATGAAACAGGGGACTTTCTCAAGCTTGGCGTTGCGGATGCGTTTGCCAAGCGAGTCGTCCGACGAGAGTTCCGCGCGAATGTTGTGCTTCTTCAATTCGACGACGACCTCCTCGGCATATACAAGATGTTTGTCCGAGACGGGTAAAACTTTCACTTGCACCGGCGACATCCACAATGGGAATACGCCCGCGGTGTGTTCGATGTAGACACCGAGGAATCGGTCGATCGTGCCAAGAAGCACCTTGTGTATCATCACGGGGCGCTGTTTCGTTCCATCTTGTGCCGTGTATTCAAGTCCGAATCGCTCCGGCTGGACGAAATCGAGCTGCGGCGACGCACACTGCCACTCTCGTCCAAGCGAGTCGGTCACCATGATGTCTATCTTCGGTCCGTAGAATGCGGCTTCGCCCGGCGCGATCCAGTAGTCGAGCCCGAGCCTTTTCGCGATATTCTCGATGCTCGACTCGGCGAGTTCCCAGTTCTCTTTGCTCCCGAGATATTTCTCCGGCTTCTTCGGATCGCTGAAAGAAAGACGCGCCTTAAAGGAAAGTCCGAGCGTGTCATACATCTCCTTGATCATCGATATGATATTCTCGAATTCTTGTTCGAACTGGTCCATCCGGCAAAACACATGTGCATCGTCCTGGGTGAGAGAGCGCACGCGAGTGAGTCCGGAGAGTTCGCCTGTTTTCTCATCGCGATAACACGTGGTCGTTTCCATGTAACGTAACGGTAGATCACGATAGCTGCGCGGTTTCGACGCGTATATCTGCGTGTGGTGCGGGCAGTTCATCGGCTTCAAAACGAATTCATCGTTCGATTCCTGACTTTCGACGAGCATGAGTTCACCGCCGAACTTGTCCCAGTGTCCTGATTTTTTATACAGATCGATCTTCGTGATATGGGGGATCCAAACCTGTTGATAACCGTATCGCTTCTGGAGCGATTCGGAATAACCTGCAAGTTCCTGACGCAGGATAGTGCCTTTCGGCGTGTAAAGCGGCAAGCCGGCACCGACGAGGTCGGAGAACGTGAAGAGGTCCATCTCAACGCCGATTTTGCGATGATCGCGCTTTTTTGCCTCTTCGCGCATTGCGAGATAGGTGTCGAGCTCGTCTTTCGTGGCAAAGGCGAGTCCGTAGATACGGGTTAACATTTTGTTCTTCTCGTTGCCGCGCCAATATGCGCCCGCTATTCTGTCGAGCTTAAAGGCTTCCGGGTTGACGTCTTTTTCCGGATTTTCGGAGTGACCGCCCTTACAGAGGTCGACGAAATCGCCGAGTGTGTAAAAGGTGAGTGTTTTACCGCCTTCGGCAAACTCATCCATGAGTTCGCATTTGTATTCGTTCCATGCGAACTCTTTCTTCGCCTCCGCAAGTGTAACTTCTCGATGCGATGACGTCGTCCAAGTCTTGAGGATTTGGCGCATCTTCTTCTCGATCTTCGGGAGATCTTCTTCAGAAATCTTGTGATCGCCCATGTCGAAGTCCTGGTAGAAACCGTCTTCGATAGAAGGGCCGATCGCGTTCTTTGCGCCCGGGTAAAGTTCACGCACGGATGCGGCAAGCAGGTGGGCGAGGGTATGCCGGATATGTTCGATTTCAGCCATGTTCAAACGATGATAGCAGGGAAACGGACAGGCGCAAAAAGAGAGGGCGCGGCCGTTTCCGGCCGCGCCATCGTCAGTGGTTGCAGAGAGTACCGATCGTGTCGAGGAAGATATGCGTACGGTCGAGCTTCCCGTTCGCTCGACGGATGTCCCGTGTTGCGCCGGCCATCTCGCGGATGGCCGAGAACAGGATCGGGTCCGTGCGCTCCTTCTTTTTCAGCACGGCCTGCGCGCCGATCCATAGCTTTGCGCGGTCCACCGGGCTTTTTTGAAGAAAGTCCTCGAGCCGGATACCGAACGCATCGAGATGCGTCGACGCCCGTTCGACCGGACTCACGTCGGCGACCTCTACTCCTTCTCTGAGGAGTTTCGTGACCGCCGCCGCGTCTCGGAAGATCTGAGCATTGAAGATCTCTTGCATCGCTGCTTCTCCGCGTTTGTTCAGTGCTGACAGGTACCTTAAATCCTCAGATTTCAATGTCAATAGTTTTCGACTGAAAACTGTTCCTAACTTGCCCGACGGCAGGCAGGTTGTCAGAGCGCCCGCGCCCGCTCGACGACGAAACTCGGCTCGCCGTTGCGCTCCGATATTTTTCCTTTGAGCATGATGCAGACTCCGGGCAGGAAAAGCGCCTCGTTCTCTTTGAGCACCCGCGGAAAAGCGACGAGCTCGATCGAACTCGAAAAATCCGTGATCTTCGCGAACAGCATTTTTTCCCCGTTCTTGGTGAGGATCGGCTGGGTCGATTCGATATAGCCGGCGATGACAGTTTCAACGCCTTTCAGATTCTCCTTTGCGTGCTTGATGGTGTTCTTGGAAGCCGCGAGCTTCGCCTGATACTTATCGAGCGGATGGCCGGAGATGTAGAGTCCGAGCAGGTCTTTCTCCCAAGCCAGCTTCTGATCCATCGTTGCCGGCGCCGATACGGGCAGTCGCAATGTTGCGGCGCTCGAGGGTGCCGCAGCGCCGAACAACGAGCCCATGTTCGACGGGGCTTTCATATGTTCGCGGTGGTAATCGAGCAGGAGATCGATATTGGCGAAGAGCTGGCCGCGTTCCCCGAACTCGTCAAGCGCGCCGGACTGGATGAGCGACTCGAGCGATTTTTTGTTGAGATTTTTCTCCGTGACGCGGGCGAGAAAATCGCCGAGGTTCTTGAATTTACCCGCCGTTGAGGAGGGCGCACCGCCCGTATCGCGCGCCGCGATGATCGAATCCGCGACGCCGGTGCCGAAATTCTTTATCGAATACAGGCCGAAGCGGATGTTCTCGTTGTCGATGACCGTGAAGTTACCTTTGCTTTCCTGCACGGACGGCGGCCAGACCTTGATCCCCATGCGCTTGCACTCGGTCACGATTTCAGCGGTCTTTTCAACGTCTCCCGATTCGGCCGTGAGAAGCGCGGCCATGTAGTCAACGGGGAAATTCGCTTTCATGTACGCGGTCTTGTACGAGAGATTGCCGTAACTCGCCGCGTGCGCTTTGTTGAATCCGTACGCGGCAAACGTCTCGATCTGTTCCCACAATTTCTGGACCGCATCTTTCTTCATGCCGTGCTCGACACAGCCTTTCTGGAATTTTTCTTTCTGCGCCTGCATCTCCGCAGGTATCTTTTTTCCCATCGCTTTGCGGAACTTATCGGCTTCGAGCCACGTGTAGCCCGCGAGATCTATCGCGATCTGCAGAACGTCGTCCTGATACGTGATGACGCCGTACGAATTCTTGAGTATCGGTTCCATGCGCGGGTCGAGATATTTGACCAGTTTCGGATCGTGCTTGCGTTCGATGTACGAGGGGATGAAATTCATCGGGCCCGGGCGGTACAGCGCCACCATCGCGTTCAGATCGTGGATGCTCGAAGGTTTCAGCTCAACGAGGTGGTTGGTCATGCCTCCGCCGGCCATCTGGAATACGCCGAGCGTTTCGCCGCGCGAAAGCATTTCATACGTGCGTGTATCGTTAAGCGGCAGCGTATCGAGGTCGATGTCCGTGCCGAGACGCTCTTTCACGCGCGCGACTGCGTCCGCGAGAACGGAAAGGTTGGTGAGGCCGAGGAAGTCGAATTTGAGGAGTCCCGCGTCCTCGATCGCATACATGTCGTATTGCGTGATTATCTTGCCGCCTTTCGGGTCGAGCTGTACGGGGGAGAAGTCGGTCACCGCGGTCGGTGCAATGACGACCCCCGCAGCGTGCACGCCGACATGGCGTGCGTTGCCTTCGATCTTCCGCGCGAGATCGAGGACCTCGCGTGCGTCCGCGTCTGCCTCATACACCTGTTTCAGTTCGGGCACATCCCTGAAGGCGCTCTCGATCGAGACCGGAAAACCCTGTTTGGGGAACGGAATGAGCTTCGCGATCTGATCGCCGAGACTGTACGGATGTCCGAGCGCACGTGCGACGTCACGCACTGCGGCGCGCGCGAGCATCGTGCCGAAGGTGCCTATCTGCGCGACTTTTTCCCCCCCGTACCTTTGGCGCACGTACTCGATCAGCACATCGCGTTTGTCGTCGGCGAGGTCCATATCGATGTCCGGAGGCGAAGGGCGTTCGGGATTCAGGAACCGTTCGAACGGCAGGTTGTACTCGATCGGGTTCACGGTCGTGATACCGGAAAGGTAGGAGACGAGAGAGCCCGCCGCGGAGCCTCGGGTGTTCGTGAGAATACCCGCCTCGCGCGCGTGGCGCAGGAGGTCGGCGACCACGAGAAAATACGGCGAGTAGCCCTTGTTCGCGATGACCGAAAGTTCGTATTCGACGCGTTTTATGTTCTCGTCGTTTTCAGGAACGCCGCGCTTGGCGAAACCGTCATAGGCGAGCGCGCGCAGCTCCTTGTCGTGGGTCGTTCCTTTCGATGCGGGAAAATCGGGGAATACCCACGTGCCGAGCTGCAATTCGAGGTCGCATGCACCGGCGATCTTTTCCGCGTTCTCAAGCGCCTCGGGCATGTCGGCAAAGAGCGACGTCATCTTTTTCCGCGGCAGAAAGGAGAAATCGCGCATGCGGTATTCGCCGTTCTCGCGATCAAGAGTGCCGCCGGTCCGGATACGGTTCACCAGATCGCACGCCAGACCGTCATCGGGGTCGAGATAATAGACGTCGTGCGACGCGACGATCTGTGCGCCGTTCTTTTTCGAGAACTCGACCAGTGCGTTCATTTCTTTCTCGTGTTCGGGGATCTCGGGATGTCGCGTGACCTCGAGATACAAGTCCCCGCCGAATAGTTTCTTGTGCCATTCAAGCGACTGGGATGCACGATCCGGATCGTTATGCCGCAGCGCGTAGGCGACCTCGCCGCCGTGCGAGGGCAGGATCGCAATAAGTCCGTCGCGGTACTTTTCAAGTAACTCACGGTCGACGCGCGGACGATAGTAAAAGCCCTCGAGATACGAGTCCGAAACAAGTTTCAGCAGATTTTTGTAACCCGTACCGTTCTTGGCGAGCAGAATAAGGCGTCCGAGCTTGTCGTCGACGTTATGCTGCTTGTCGTGACGCGTGCGCGGCGCGACGAAAAAATCCACGCCGATGATGGGTTTGATATCGTTCGCTTTGCACTCTTTATAAAATTCGATCGCACCGTACAGGTTGCCGTTGTCGGTGAGCGCGAGTGCCGCTTGGCCGTCGCGCTTGGCCGCTTCGACTAGATCGGGGATCCTGGGCAGTGCTTCAAGCAACGAGTAATGCGAGTGGGTGTGCAAGTGGACGAAGCCGCGCGCGCTCATGTCTGCATTGTAGCAAATCCAAAAATTGCTAGGATGGATGGAGGACCTGATCGGAGTATGTGCCATGAGAGAGACCCAAGCGGTCGCCGAGCGACCGACCATCGACGTGTTCATGCGGCTTTTCCTGTCGGCGCTCGTCGTACGCGGAAAGTCGGTGATATACATCCGTTTCGCGCGAGGTGAAGAGGAGCGCGTCGGCATGCGGGCGCTCTACGAATATCTGAACGGCCTCTGCGAGCGCGAAAAGACCTCCGAGGATCGCGACTACCTGTACTTCCTGTTGCGGCTTCGGGGCACGCTCGCGCCCGGGAATATCGGTTCGTTCGACGGATTTCGGGGCCAGCTTCTCGGCATGATGACCTCGATGATCTCGGTGGAACTGCCGTACTGCAATTTTTACCGGATCGCGGTGCAACCCACTACGGCACGTTGCTATCTTGAGCAGGCGGACCGGCCCATGTGCGAGCTCGCGGAAGCAGCCGCAGAGGCGTATCTGCGTTCGCAGAAATAAGACCAAGGGACCGATGTGCACACGAAAGCATCTCGGTCCTTTCCCTTGGTATACTTATGGTGTGAATTGGCTTATCGGTATCGATGAAGCCGGACGCGGAGCCCTCGCCGGACCCGTATGCGTCGGAGCGGTCCTTTTTCCCGACGATCTCGACTGGAAAGAAGCGTTCTCCCTCGTCACGCGAAGAGGGAAACCGAAACTTCGCGATTCCAAACAACTCACCGCGCAGCAACGCGACATCCTTTTTGAATATATTACGGCGCACGGACGTCTGCGTCACGCTGCCGCGTTCGTCGACGCCAAAACGATCGACGAGA
>Ga0210396_10001242_pt1 | contig 28559 bp, 31 predicted proteins | sample IncBWH17OmetaG_FD_155466 | JGI IMG/M metagenome (GOLD analysis project Ga0210396, IMG submission 155466) | Forest soil microbial communities from Barre Woods Harvard Forest LTER site, Petersham, Massachusetts, United States - Inc-BW-H-17-O ...
AGCGCCTGAACCTCGACCTGGTCGACGTTACCTTTTCCGGTGCCACCACCGCGCACGTGCTGGCCGAACGGCAGCGCCGTGCGCAGCCGCAAATCGAGGCGTTGGACGGCTCCGAAGAGCTGGTCACCATCACGATCGGCGGCAACGACGTCGGATACGTGCCGCTGCTGATGGCCGCGACGTTGCCCCGACCGGCCCGGTTGCTGCCCGCGATCGGTGCTTTGTTCGACCGCGACGCGCGCGAGCAAGCGCTCGGCGACGTCGGCGACTCGCTGCGTGCGGTCGGCACGGCGGTGCGCGGGCGCTCGCCCCGGGCCCGGGTGGTGTTCGTCGACTACCTGACCCTGCTGCCGCCGGACGGAGTGCCGGCTCCGCCGTTGTCGGCCGCGGATGCCGACCTGGGTCGCCACATCGGTCAACGTCTCGAAGAAACCACCGCGACAGCCCTGCAGGCCACTGGCTGCGAGCTCGTCCGCGCCGGACAAGCGAGCCGGAAGCATCACGGCTGGTCAGCGGATCCGTGGGCGGCGGGTGCGGGCTGGCCGCTGCCGTGGCGGCCGGCGCCATTTCACCCCAACGCCGCAGGCATGCGCGCCGTGGCCGACTTGATCATCGAGCTGATCAACGGAGACGGTTAGTTTTCTGTCGCCTGGGTAAATCTAACGCTGCGACAACCAGGAAAACGACACGCGGGCAAGCACTGCCGAGGGACCGATCCGTCGACATGACACTCAGAGCACACGCAGAACTTTCGGCTTACGACCACTCGGCGCTTCTCTACCACTCGGAGCGCGAATACGTCGATTGGCTGGCGCGGTTCATCTCCGAGGGTTTGGACCGCGCGCAGCCGGTGCTGGTCGCAGTGCCGGGGGACAGGCTGGCGACGTTGCGTCAGGAATTGGGTGACTCGGCGGCGGATGTGACAATGGCCGACATCATGGGGTTCGGCCGCAACCCCGGCCGGATCCTCGCGGCGCAAATCGCCTTTGTCGAACGCCACCCCGGCCGGCATGTCCGCATCATCGCCGAGCCGGTCTGGGAGGGCCGCACGGCGTACGAGTATTCCGCCTGCATGCAGCATGAGGCACTGGCCAACATTGCGTTTGCGGGCTTGAACGTGACAGGTCTATGTCCTTACGACGCTTCTTGCCTGAGTGAAAACGTCCTGGCGGACGTCGGCCTCACGCATCCACAGATCTGGCGGGGCGGATCGCGGAAAGACAGTCCGGAGTACGCGCTCGATGCCGCACTCGACCAGTGCAATGAACCGCTGGCGACCAATCCCGCCGCGGTGACCTACACCGTCAGCGAGCCGGTCGATCTGGGCGGTGCCCGCAAGTGTGTTGACCGCTATGGGCGGTTGCTGGGCATGTCCGCGGCCAGAGCCGCCGACCTGATGTTGGTCGCGACCGAGCTGGCGACCAACAGTCTCGACCATGCCGGCGGCGCGTGCCGACTGGCGTTCTGGTACGAGACAGGGCACGTGGTCTGCGAGGCGCGCGATATGGGCCGCTGGACAGATCCGCTCGCCGGGCGCCGGCCGCCCGCCGCGCACAGGGTCGGGTCGTACGGGCTCTTCGTGGTCAACGCGATCGCGGATTTGTTGCGCACCCACACGACACCGGCCGGCACCACCATTCATGCTTACTTGCGGCTCGACCATTCCGGCGACGATGCCATTTGATGCGCCGTCTAACCTGGGGCGCGATGGTCAACAAATCACAACCGTTCCGCACTGGGATTGCAGCCGTCGCGGCCCTTGCGTTGGCGGCTGGCGGGTGTGCGTCGTCTGACACCGTTCAGCCGCTGAAGCGAATATCGGGCCCGGATTTCGCCGCCGCTCTGCGCGGGCGGGTCAGCGTCGACGCGATGATGGCGCACTTGTCGAAGCTGCAGGACATCGCCAAGGCCAATGGCAACACCCGCGCGGTCGGCACTCCGGGTTACGACGCCAGCGTGGACTACGTGGTGGGTAAGTTGCGGGACAAGGGCTTTGAGGTGCAGACCGCGCAGTTTGAAGCTCATGTGTTCCACTCCGACCCCGGGTCGGTGACCGTCGGCGATAGGACGGTCGAAGCGCGTGCACTGGAATTTAGCCTCGCCACTCCGCCCATCGGGGTGACCGGTCCGCTGGTGACCGTCTCAGACGATGCAAGCCCGGGCTGCAATGCCAACGACTACGGCAGCCTGCCGGTCAACGGCGCGGTGGTGCTGGTTGACCGCGGCACCTGCCCGTTCGCCCAGAAGGAAGCCGCCGCCGTGCAGCGCGGCGCCGTCGCGATGATCGTCGCGGACAACGTCGTCGAGGAGCAGATGGGCGGCACCCTGGGGGAGAACACCGACGTCAAGATCCCCGTGGTCAGCGTGAGCAAGGCCGACGGCGCGGCGCTGCGCCTCACCTCGGGGCCCGCGACGGTAAAGCTCTCCGCGGAGACCAAGATCTTGCAAGCCCGCAACGTCATCGCTCAGACCAAGACCGGTTTGACCAGCGACGTCGTCATGGCCGGGGCGCACCTTGACAGCGTTCCCGAGGGACCCGGCATCAACGACAACGGGTCCGGAGTGGCCGCGGTTCTGGAGACCGCGCTGCAGTTGGGTAGCTCACCGGAGATCCACAACGCCGTGCGGTTCGGCTTCTGGGGCGCAGAGGAACTCGGGCTGATCGGCTCGCGGAAGTACGTCGAGTCGTTAGATGTCAACGCGCTCAAGGACATTGCGCTGTATTTGAACTTCGACATGCTCGCGTCGCCGAATCCGGGCTACTTCACCTACGACGGGGATCAGTCGTTGCCGGCCGACAAGCGGGGTGATCCGGTGGTGCCGGAGGGTTCGGCCGGGATCGAGCGAACTTTGGTCACCTACCTGGACTCGGCCGGCAAGAAGGCCGAGGACACCTCGTTCGACGGTCGGTCCGACTACGACGGCTTCACGTTGGCGGGTATCCCGTCGGGCGGGTTGTTTTCCGGCGCCGAGAACAAGAAGACCCCGGAGGAGGCCAAGCTGTGGGGCGGTACCGCGGACCAGCCGTTCGATCCGAACTACCACAAGAGCACCGACACCTTGGACCACATCGACCGCACCGAGCTCGGCATCAATGGTGGCGGCGTCGCGTATGGGATCGGTCTGTACGCCCAGGATCTGACCGGCCGTAACGGCGTTCCCGTTCGCGAAGACCGCACCCGGCACGAGGTGGGTAAGTAAACCGGCTTCGACGCCCCTCGAATCCCACCTCCAGCAGCAACGACGCCGCCCTGGTTTTCGACCCATTCGGCACTGTGGGCAGCTCGGCCTTCGCCGGCGGCGGCAATTTCGACCTCGCCGCGATCTTCGGTGACGCTTTGAGCACCGATACGGCCGCTACCGGCGGCAACTATCTGGTCGATATCTTGCCGATGCTGTAAGTCGCGAAGGCCTGCAGCTCAACCGATCTCAGCCACATTAGAGGCCGGGCAAGCAGTTAACGAAGGGAATGAGCCCGGGACATTGCTGAGCAATGTTCGGCGGATTGGCAGGCGGCGGAGGTGGTGGGATGGGAGTTGGAAACAAGTTAGGTCCCTCCCAATAGTGGGCAGGAGCTTTAGTCCGCACGTCGTAGTCGAAGTAATAGGTGTGGCAGATACCCATGTCCCAGACCAGGTCGGTATCCGACCGCGGCGGATCGTTTGGCATGGCTTGCCCGGGGCACCATTGAAATGGGCCGTAGTCATAGGCCTGGGCGGTGCCTGCTCCCAGTCCCAAGCCGGCCAGGCCCAACCCCGCGGACACCAACACGATCGTTGCCAACCGAACGATTACTGGCGGATCCGCCGCCTGCGGCGGGCGCGTCACAGACCAGGCAGGCAAATCGGGGCTCCGTAGCACGGGGGCGGACCATGAGGCGGTGGAGTATCGCCATCCCAAACAAACTCGCCTGCATTGCCCATCCCCCCGACGGGCACCCAGAACCAGGTGTGGCAGATATTGGTGTCCCAGTGCACATCGGCCTCCGGCAACGGTTGCCCCGGACACCACTGATGGGGAACCGAGAAATTGTCCGGGCCTTGAAACGGCGGGGCGAATCCCGGCTGGGCCTGGGCGATACCTGCGGAAGCTCCGATCCCGGCCAGCGCGACGCCGCCCGACAACATTGCAACGGCACAGCCCCGCTGTGGGATGTGGCTGATGTTCATGGTGTGACGGTACGCCGGGGACCAGAATGGATTCTTAACGCGTCTGACCCGCGGTCTCGCGAGACTATTGGCTAGTCGCCGGTGCGCTCGAACTTGTCTTCGAAATCACCACCGGCGCAGGCGCTTCCGGCGGTCACGTTTTGGCCATGCCCGGTCAGCACCGGAATTGGCTCCTGCAGGGGATCAGGCAGCGGGTACTCCGCGGTGAGTTTGATATGCACCGTGCCGCCGAGATTGCACGGCACGGTGCCCTCGTCGTCACGGGTCCACTTTCCGCCGCTGAACACCAACGGCACAACCCCGTCGGGCGCGTGGAAGAGGCTCATGCACCGATCGCCGGCGCGAAGACACTCCGTACGGACAGTGACATCGTCTTGTCCCGGCGCAGAATTGCCGTTCGCGTAGGTGATCGTTTCGTGGTAGCGGCCGTGTAACGCCGAGGCGGGCGACGCCGCACGCGGGGGTAAGGCGGCCGGATCGGGAATTTTGGTGACATCGGGATCGCCTGTGCGGGTGAAGGTAACGCGTCGTTTTCCGCTGCTGCAGCTGTTGGTGGTGGACCTGGTGGTTTCGCCCGACAGCGTGCCGTCAGGCTGCGGTTGCAGGGTGAACACCACCCAGACTTCGGCCGGAGCGTTATTACACGGCGTTGAGCCGAGGCCCACGGCTATCCAGCTGCTTCCCACCTCGTCGAAAACCAAATTCGACACCAGCACGATTCCGCTGCCGCCCGTGTATGACGCCGTCGCGACGCAGCCGCTGGCACCGCACGTTGAGCGCACGCCCCAGGTGCCGGTCATCGCCGTCGCGCCGGCGACCGGTTTGCCCTCGAGATCGGTGCCCGGGCCGTAGTCCGCTCGGTAGGTGCCGTTGAAGGAATGGGCTTTGGCTGCCGCGGTGGCCGACGACGCCTCATCAGCCGGATTCGTGCTGCCAGCCTGACCGCGGTGCTGCAAGTACGTCACGCCCGCGAACACGCCACCAGCGACGATCAGCAACGGGATGACCACCAGCGCCGCAAGCACAAGCCGCGAACGCGAAACCCGTTGCGCTGCGGTCCCGAACACGGAGGCCGGCACAACCTGGCTTGGCTGGGTTGGCGATTGTTCCGGCGGTGCGGGGGCGGGGCGGGGGGTGTGGAAGTGGGCCGACGACGGCTTGAGCAGGCGTTGTAATTCCGTGGTGAAATCTCGACAGCTGGCGAACCGCTCGGCAGGCGCTTTGGCCATCGCCCGGGCCAGCACCGGATCCAGCCCGACCAACTCCGGGCGCCGTTCCTCGAGCGATGGTGGCGGGGCCATGCAATGTTTGGTGATCACCACCGCAGGATTGGAATCGGCATATGGCAACGAGCCGGTCAATAGGTGAAATGCGGTGCACGCCAACGCGTACTGATCGGCGCGCCCGTCGAGCGGCTCACCCTTCAACTGCTCGGGTGCCGCGTAGGACACCGTGCCCACCGCCATGTTCGTCGCGGTAAGCCCCGATATGTCATCGATGCGGCGAGCTATTCCGAAGTCGGCCAGAAAAATTCGCCGCGTTTGCGAATCCAGCAGGATGTTGGCCGGTTTGACATCGCGGTGCAGCAGCCCCCGCTCGTGCGCATAATCCAGCGCTGAGCCGACCGCAATGATGATCGCGAGCGCATCGTCGAGGGGCATTCCGCCCGAGTGGTGGTCGCGCACGAGCCGACCCGCATCGGTGCCGGCCACGTAGTCCATCGAAATCCAAAACTGCCCTTCGTATTCGCCACGGTCGTGGATGCCCAAGATGTTGGGATGCGACAACGTAGCCGCCAATTCGGCCTCACGCAGAAACCGCTCTTGATACTGGGAGTCGGCGGTCAACTCCGCCGACAGCACCTTCAGGGCGTCCTGGCGGGGTAGCCGCGGGTGGGCCGCCAAATACACCGTGCCCATCGCGCCGGCGCCCAGCACCCGCAGGATTGTGAATCCCGCAAACAGTTCGCCCACCGACACCGGCATGGCCAAATCCTAGGCCCGCCATCTCAGCGGCATGAAGAATTCAAACCGACAGGCGACACGGCCGATAGCGCTGGCGTCGCGAGGCCGGCGGTGGAGAAGCTATGCTGCTGTTGTTTAGCTGGCTTACTTGTTGGGCGCGGGAACGTCATGATCGGCGACGGGTTGGGGGCGCGACGCGCCTTTGCGGGTGTGGTGGGTTGATGACTGCGGCCGCACCACTTAGCGGAGGTGACGACGCGACGGACGACGACGCCGTCCAATTCGGTGTCTTGGGCCCGTTGCAGATGAGCATCGGCGGAGCGTTGGTGCCGTTGGGCACGCCGAAGCAACGTGCCGTGCTCGCGGTGCTGGTTGTCAACGCCAATCGACCGGTGGACATTGACACACTGATCGGCGCTGCCTGGAATCAACGGCCACCAACGGGGGCGAGAGCCACACTGCATGCCTACATCTCCAATTTGCGTCGCCTGATGAGTAGCGTGGGCGTTGACCGGGCGCTACTGGCGAGTGCACCGCCCGGGTACCGATTGGCCATCGGCCACAATCAGTACGACCTCGGGCGATTTCGTACCCAGAAAGACGCCGGAGTGTATGCGGCGGCCGCCGGCCAATTCGAGCAGGCTAGCCGGCACATGTCGGACGCGTTGGCACAGTGGCGCGGCCCGTTCTTGGAGGACCTGCGCGACTTCCAATTCGTCGAGACCCTTGCCACCGCGTTCGATGAGGAGAAGGTCCTCGCCCATACCTCTCATGTCGAGGCTCAAATCGCCTGCGGGCGACCAAATGCCGTGATCATGGAGCTAGAGACGCTGATCGCTGAGCATGCCTACCGTGAGCCGCTGTGGGCGCAGCTGATGACCGCCTACTATTTGGCAGGCCGCCAATCGGATGCTCTCGATGCGTATCTGCGGATAAAAACCAGACTGGCCGAAGACTTGGGCATCGACCCGGGCCCTAAGCTACGTGAGCTCTACGAGCAAGTCCTGCGTCAGGAATCCGTCGATGTACGCAAGGCTGCTCAGGTCCATGCCGAAGACACCATAGTGTCTTCTGTCGCACTCGAAGGCAACGCAACCGCGATTCGCCGGCCCGTCGCGGCGGCGTTGCGCCGCGCCGACGGTCAACGGCATGCGTTGGCCGGCACGGCCACGCGGATCGGGCGCAGCGCCGACAACGACATCGTGCTGTCCGACGTCAAAGTCAGCCGCCACCACGCTGTCATCACCGACAACGGCGGGGCACTCGTGATCACGGACCTGGGATCGGTCAACGGGGTCCGTGTGCGTGGGGAGCGGATCGATCCCAGTGCCGAATTGTTCGAGGGTGATCGTATTCGCATTGGCGACCAAGAATTCACGCTCGAGACTCGGCCTGAGCCTCGCCGAAAGTGACTGCCAGGTAGCGCGGTGCCCGCCCGACCGGGTACTTAGAATCCATTAAGCCCTTCGCCGGAGTCTGTTGGCAGCCGGGAAACCGAGACCGCCAACGAGAAGAGTCCGCCATGACGAACACCGACCACAGCAACGCACCCCAACCGGAACTCTTCTTCTACAGCAGGCAGCGATGGCGGCGCCAGGACGGATGGGGAAACCAGCGCTCGGCCGATGAGTTCGGTCGCATCGTGTTCACCCATGCCCCCCGGCACGCCAAGGATGAGGAATGAGCAATTCCTATCGTCCCGAGCCGCCGCAACTGCTGCCGACCACCGTCGCGGACGGGAGCGCGCCGGGTGTGTACTACCGCATCGATGGAGAACTGGTGCCGGTGCTGCACATCTGGCTGGACGGCAGCGTGCCAGTGTTTTTCGAGCATCACGTGGTGCTGTGGAAGGAGCCGGCGCTCGCCATTGGGATCAAAGGCAAGGGTGCGCTTAAGCGCATGATCGCCGGCATGCCGTTGTTGTTGACCGAGGCGCGCGGGCCGGGGCAGGTCGCTTTTTCCCGCCAGGGCACTGGCCACGTGTTCCCATTGCATTTGCGCCCCGGCTCCGCCGTCGAGGTACGCGAGCACCAATACCTCGCGGCGACGGGCAATCTGGAGTACGGATTCACCCGCCAGAAGGGGATCAAGAACATGGTGTTCGGCTCGACCGGGTTCTTCGTGGATCGGTTCGCCGCGACACAGTCTGAGGGCGTGCTCTGGTTGCACGGCTACGGCAACGTTTTCGAGAAGGTCCTTGGTCCCGGCGAGCAGATCGACGTGGAGCCGGGCAGCTGGATCTACCGCGACGAGAGCGTGCGGATGGACCCGCAGCTGTTCGGATTGCGCACCGGAATGTTCGGTGGTACAGGTAATCTCGTCTTCAACCGCTTCACTGGGCCGGGTCGTGTCGGCATTCAGTCGATGTACGTGGACATGCCGACTGGCTCGGACGATGCCCCTGTGCGTAAAGGCGCCATGGTGGCCGGCGCGTTGGGGTTGGGGCGTGTAATCGGCGATGCGCTTACCTGAGGGATTCGGGTGTGCGAGTGGTCATTAAGGATCCAGTAAGTGCTGTCGCGCACAGTGTTTGCGCATAGCAACAACTACTGAACAAAAGGAGCGTGCTGACATGAAGATTTTACCCACCGGCATCGAGGAACAGATCGATCGCGTCGATCGCACCCGCAGCCTGATCATCGGTATCAGCTCTGGGCTGATAGCACTCTGGTGCCTCTACCGTGTGCTCTGGTCCATTTACCTGATGACGACCTACAGCTTCATGTTCGGGTCGCTGGCGTTCGCAATTGTGCTGTGGGGCGTGATCGGCGTCGTCGCAGCGATCGCGGCTACCGGCTTCCTGACCCGCTACGCCAGGAAACCTTGACTCTGGGTCCCGTATTTGGAAGTCAAGCCTGAAGAGGGCGGGTGCAAAGGATTAACCCGTGTCCACTGATGCGGCCGATCACTTAGGAAAGCTCCCAGTCACTTGCGACCCGATTGGCGACATCGCCGTCGACCCGGCAGGCAGCACACTGGTCGTGACGCATCCCCGCATCAGCGCGGTATCGATCCTCGACGCTGACACTCGGGACGCGGCCAGCCTCATCACGCTGCACGGTGATCCCGTGGCTGTTGCGGTGGCAGCCGGTCGCACTTTCGTCGCAACCACGTCGGCCACCTGGGCCAGTTGCCGATCATCAACGTGTACCTGGCGCGCGAGAAGGCGCGGCGTGGCGGTCGCGACGACGCCATCGCGCTTATGCGCGCCGCCGCCAACCATTTGTTTCGACGACGGACAGCTGCTGCTGTGGGGCGTTCCCGCGACGGGTCTGCTGGTGGAGACGCTGCTCAACGGTCCTGCCGATAGCGACGTGACCGAAGCCGAGGCCGCGATCGAGAGGCTGGCGGCGGCGCCGGCCGAAAACGGTCTGGCGATCCGCGCGATCTGGCTGTTGCGCCTGCGGGCACTGCTGGCCCGCGCGAAGCGGCGTGCGGCCGCATATGCAGAGCTCGTGCAGCGCTACCGCGAATCGGCCAATTCGCTGGGCTTTCAAGGCCATATCGAGTGGGCCGAGGCGATGTAGGGAGTCCTGAGCGACCCGCCGTGTCCGAGTGTCCGGCGCGCCGATGCTATTCCCCGGCGCTCTGGGGTCACTTCTTGGACCCCGCATTAAGGATCCAGTAAGCCCTGTCCCGCACAGTGTTTACGAACTGCGAAAGCACTGAACAAAAGGAGTGTAGTTATGAAGCGCGAAGTCATGATCGCGGCCAGCGCGGCGGCGATCCTCGGCGTGGCGTTGGCGGGCTGTTCCAGCAGCAAATCCGTCAGCACGCCCAATGGTGCGGTGGCCGCCGCAGGTGCGTCGAACACCAAGGTATCGGTCGACGGCCATGATCAAAGCGTCAAGGGCACCGTGGCCTGCACCACCGCCGCCGGGGACCTCAACATCGCTATAGGTGGGTCGACGCCCGGCGCAGGCGGTGTCCCCACCGGTATCGGCGCGGTATTAACCGATGCCAATCCGCCGGTCGTCAAATCCGTTGCGTTGGGCAATGTCAACGGCGTGTCGTTGGGAGTTGGCGGGACCACGGGCAGCGCCAAGGCCACCAAGGACGGCAACTCCTACAAGATCACCGGCACGGCGAGCGGGGCGGACATGACCAACCCGATGGCCGGACCGGTAACCAAGCCCTTCGAAATCGATGTCACCTGCCCATAGCCCGTTGCCCTGCGGCTAGTCCTGGCCCGGCCCTCGGGTGTCACAACGGCGACACCCGAGGGCCCGGGCGGCGTTGGCGGTGAATCCCGCTACCAGAAAGGAATACGAAATGAACAACCGAACCAAAGTGGTGCTCGGGGCGACAGTCGGCCTAGTCGCTATATGGATGATCTTGCGCGTTGTCATGCTGAGCCAGGCCGGCGTATCAGGCGCTGGGATTTATTATCTCGGCCTGCCGATCGGAGGTATCGTCGCGCTGCTTCTGCTCCTGATGCGACTCGGCCTGCTCAACTTCGGCGAAAGGTCAAGTGCCACGGTTCAGCACTGGCAGCCCGACAGTGCTATGCAGGGGCCTCGGCCGGTGTCTCCGCCGTCGCAGCGCCTGCAGGAACTCGAGGCCCTGCGCACCAGCGGCGCCATTTCGGACACCGAATACGCCGAACAGCGGGCAGGGATCATCTCCGGCATCTGATCAACACGCCCTTGCCGCTCAACCGATCTCAGCCACCTTCGGCATGAGCTCGTCCCCAAAGCGTTGCACGAAGCCGGCGGGATCCGGAGTGCCGGGCACCGGACCGATGTTGATCATCTCGATGCCCAGCTCGGCGTAGCGCTCGAGCCGCTTCAGGTAGCCGTCGATGTCGGCGAACGGGTCGGCGAAGAGACCAACGGTTTTGCGGACCTCGCTTTCATCGCGGCCCACCGTGTCGCAGTGACGCCTCAATACGCCGATCTTGTGCTCGAGTTCGTCGGGCTCGGAATCCGTGGTGTTCCAGACATCGGCATATTGCGCGACCATCCGCAGTGTCTTCTTCTCACCGCTACCGCCGATGAGGATCGGTGGCCGACGGATCGGCTGGGGCTCACAGATGGTTTCGGCCAGCTGATAGTGCTTTCCGTGGTAGGGCCCATCGTCGTCGCTCCACATCTGCAGACAGATCTGCAGCGTCTCTTCGAGCATCTCGAACCGGTCGCGCAACGGTGGATACGGGACACCTAAGGCGACATGCTCGCGCTCATACCAAGCCGCTCCGATGCCGAACATCGACCGACCCTGCGAGAGCACGTCGAGTGTGGTGACCGTCTTGGCCAGCACCCCCGGATGACGATAGGTGACCCCGGTGACGAGCAATGCGAGGGTGATGCTGGTTGTCTGGCCGGCCAGAAAGCTCAGCGACGTGTAGCCCTCCAGAAACGGATCTTGCGCGCGCCCAAGGCTTTCCATTTGAAAGAAATGATCCGCCAAGGTGAACATCGTGGCACCGGCGTCTTCGGCGGCCTTGGCCGTCGCTACCAGTGTGGGCCCCTGGTCGGCCGGATCGCCCGGCAGAAAGTCGATGAAGTGTATTCCCAGTTCCATTTCCTAGCTCCCTTCGCTAATCGGTCAAACGCTGAAGCAGGGACAATGCGTCGAGGATGACTCGACGTTCCCGCTCGGTGTAGCGCTCCTGCATGACACGAGCCAGCCATTCCTCGCGGACCTGACGGTCGCTTTCCGCGCGGCGGCGGCCTGCGGTGGTCAACGAGATCACTTGGCGCCGACCGTCGTCGGGGTCGGGCGCGCGCCGGATGAGCCCGTGCTGGTCGAGTCCGGCCAGTATGGTCGCCATCGACTGCGGCCGAACCCGCTCGGCGGCGGCCAGCGCGCTGGCCGATGATGCGCCCTCTTTCCAGAGCCGGGTGAGCACCGCGGTCTGCGACGGCGTCAGATCGGTCCCGGTCGCGACATCCTTCAGCTGGCGCCGTAGCCGGCTGAACATCACCCGAAGATCTCGGGCAGCCGCTCCGGCCGACTCCGTGATTCCGTCCACCAGCCTCAGCCTACATTAGACAGTCTCAACTGTACAGTTCTAACTGTTGAGTTAGAACTGAAGAGGTACTCGACGCCCCGAACGCTATGTGCTGTCCCCGCTCAATTCCCAGAAACGCGAGCTTTCTTCCACGGGCGGTTTGGCGTGGACCCAGGTCGCGACCAGGCCGGTGAGTATCAGCCATCCCAACACGGCAGCCGGGATCGCCCAGATCCGACGCAGCAGCAGCGCCGTGCCGCATTGGGCGACGAGACCCTCGCCCTTGGCGTCGGCGGCCTGCGACAGGTTGGCGCTGAACCCTCTGCCGCAGCTGATCTGCATGCCGTATTGGTCGTAGTGGCTCAGATAGACCGGAAACCAGAGTGCCAGCAGCCCGACGACGACGAGTAAGGCACCCGCGATGCTCAGGAATAGCGCTCGATTGCTCACAGAGTTCCTTTCAAATCAGATTGCGGCCGCGGCGGATTCGCCTACGCACGTCGGCCAGCAGCAGGTAGCTGCTGCCCTGCCGGATGAACCCGGGCAGAAACCGATTGACGAACGCCACCAGTAAAAATAGATATTCGAACCGGCGCTGCTGGCCGGGCGTCCACTCGACCTGCAGGGTCTCGCGGAATACCGGCGCGAGAAATCCCACGGTCAGAAAGCGCAGCAGCGGGCCGAACGCCGGACGCAGCAACGCCGATACCATTCGCAGGTCAATCAGGTCCCGCAGGTAGCTGCGCACCACGTCGTCAACCACGACCCGCTGACACGCTTCGTTCCAGTAGCGGTCGAAATCGGCTCTGGTGACTGGCCATTGGCTATCGCTCACCTGCAGTGTGGTGCCCAAGGTAGACGCCGAGCGGTAGAACCGCTCGGCGAGTTCGTCGGGCAGCCTTCCGCGCAGCAACTGGTAGGTGTCCTCTAGGCCGACGAAAAGGCATGCTGCCACCCACATCTGAAGGTCGCGGTCAAAGGCACTGTAGGGCACCGGGCTGTGGGGCTCCGATCTGACCTGGCGGTGCACGGCGTCGACCGCGTCGCGGTACGCCGCACGATCACCCGGGCTGCCCAGAATCGCGACCGCCAGGTAACTGAAGGTGGTGCGCGCCCGCTTCCACGGGTGCTTCATCAGGTTGCCGGAGTCCACCTTGCTCTCGACCACCCCGTGCCCGACCCCGGGCCAGGACAGCTGCATGACCACATTCGCCGCCCCGGCGGCGAACGACCAGAAGTCGAGGGCGTCGGAGAGGGTGGCCGGCCGCTCGTCCCAGCGGGCTGTGCGGTGGGTTATGTGAATCCGGGTGTCGGCGGTGGTGAGGGGGACTCCGGTGGCTTCGGCACTCATGTCATGCAAACGTCCGAAAACAGCAGGACCGGCCAGGACACTATCGACCCGAGGAACGACACCACTAGGTCGGCCCCGTGCATGCGCTGCAAATGCGCGGTGTGTGTCGTCGACCAAATCGTTCCCACTATTAAATAAGGTGTGCCAACGATCAATCCGAGTCCGATCAGCTCGGCGATCGTGAGCTGGTAGCCGAGGAAGCGGCGAATCCTTTCCAGCATGCGCGCCTGCCTCTCGCAACGGCCCCCGAACGTCATCGTCCACGACCCCCCGGCTCGTCCGCGCCCCGAGAGCATGGCGAGCATCAATTATGTTAATGGAGATTCTGACTCTGGGGTAGGTTTTTAGCAACTTCGCTGCACGCTATGGTGAAGCGGTGACGACCGCGCGCACTGAGCTTACGGACGTCGTGCGCAGACGACCCAAAGACCGGAAAGCTCAGATCGCCCGGGCGTCCGCCGAGTCGTTCAGCGCGCTGGGCTACCACGCGGTCAGCATGGAAGCCATCGCCGCGAAGGTCGGAATCTCCGCGCCGGCGCTCTACCGGCACTACGCGAGCAAGTACGACCTGTTTCGCGGCGCGGTCCTGGCCCTCGGTCAGCAACTGGTCGACTGCACCGATTTCGCCGACGTGGCTCCCTGCGAAATCTCGGCTGCTGACCCGGCTGCGGCATTGGGCCGACTAATCGACGCACTCATCGACGTCACGTTGGCCAATCGTGAGTCCGGCGGGCTCTACCGCTGGCAGGCCCGATACCTGCACGCCGAAGATCAATCCATCCTGATGGACCAATTGCGGGTGGTCAACCGCCGAATCCAACGGCCGCTCATAGCGATTCGGCCGACGTTGAGCTCCTCGCATCGCTGGATGCTGTCCTCAGGTCTGCTCAGCGTGATCGGCAGCATTGTCGATCACGGGATTGCGCTGCCGGCAGATGAGATTCGCACACTGCTGGCCGGAGCCGCGACGTCGCTGCTCGGCGTCGAGCTGCCGGAGCCGGAGGATACGGTGGGCCGGCCTTCGGCCTGGCGGATCTTCGAATCGGATACCGGTGTCTACGAAGCCCTGTTGCAGGCGTCAATGGTGTTGTTCAACGCCAAGGGCTACCCCGAGACCAGCATGGCGGAGATCGCTTCGGCCGTCGGTATCCCGGTGTCCGGGATCTACCGGTACTTTCCCGGAAAGTTTGACATCCTCTCGATCGGGTTGCGGCGTGCCGCCGACCGGGTTTCCGGCCGCTTGTCGGCGATCCTGACTGGCGTGACCGAGCCGCGCCAAATGCTCACCCTCTTGATCGAGGCCTACGTGACAACGTCATTCGCCAACCCGGAACTGGCGGCGATCTACTACACCGAGCGGGTCAACCTGACTCGGGTGGACGAGGAGTTGTTGCGCAGTGTGCAGCGCTCGACGATCGATTCCTGGATGCGTCTGATGACAGCGGCCCGCCCGGCGCTGACACCGACGCAGGCGCGCATTTTGGTCCACGCGGCGATGGCCTTGGTGGTCGACGTGGGACGGCTGGTGCACTACCAGGATCCGGGCGGCAACTCCGCCTACCCGCAAGCGTGCGTGCGAAAATTGATGGAGGTTACGGTGTTTGGGCGTGGCGAATAGTATTCCCGCCCAGATAGGCGAGGTATCCGATCAACCCGACGGTGGCCAGGCTGCGAGTCTGCCGGCTGCTGAAACTCAGGCCTAACACCGTTTCGATACCGCCGTTGGTGTAGATGTGCTGGCGGGTATTGCGCGGGAATGCGGCCTTGGTGATCGGCTCCCACATCCGCGGACTGGTGAAGTGAGCCAACCCGAGCCCGGCGATCGCCAGGCCGGAGAAGCGGGCGACACGGTTGCTTTTGCGAGACATGATCCTCCTCAGGCGATTGCGTAGTCGCTCAGCGGGAATCGAGAGCCGTCCCGCACGGCGTTGCGCACCGATGTGGGCCGCAACAGTGTCGCCTCGCCGCTGTGGTTGAAGTAGTAGGACCGCGACGTGGCACAGTCACCGGCGTAGAACACCGAGCTGTCCAGATGTTTGGTCATCCGGTCCAGGAAGCGCGCATTGGCGTCTTCGGTGACCTCGAATGTGGTTGCGCTCCTGCGCTTCACCTCACCCAGCAACCGGCCCATGTGCCGCATCTGGTATTCCATGGTGTTGAAGAAGGACAGCCCGGAGAATCCGTACGGGCTGGCCAGGCTCAGGTAGTTAGGGAAGTACGGAATCGACACCCCTTGGTAGGCCTGGAACCTGTTCTCCCGCCACCATTTCCCGAGATTTCTTCCTTGGCGGCCGACTACCTCGATGGCCGGGAAGTTGGCGTCCCACAGATCGAATCCGGTGGCCAGCACCAGGGTGTCGATAATCGCCCGCTGCCCGTCGTTGGTGACGATGCCATCGGGTTCGATCCGATTAATGCCACCGGTCTCGAGGTGCACGTTCGGATTGGTGAAGCTGCGGTAATAGTCGTTGGACCAGCTCGGCCGTTTGCAGCCGATGTCGTAGTCCGGAGTCAGCTTGCGTCGCAGCTCCTTGTCGCGGATCGACACGAAGCGGTGAATCTTGCAGAGATCCATCCCCGCGATGGACAGTCGCCGGAAGTAGCGGTAGTTCAGCACCGCGGTGAGTGTCATGAACTCGAGCAGGTTGTCACTCACCCACCGCAGCGCCCGCTGGGTGAGCGGGATGCGGGCGAACAGGCGCTGCACGGCTGGAGCAATCCCGAAGTCCAACTTGGGCGCAACCCAAATCGCGGTGCGCTGATACACCGTCAAGTCGGCGACCGTCTTTGCGAGTTCGGGGATGAGTTGGATCGCGGTGGCCCCGGTGCCGATCAGACCCACCCGACGACCCGCGAAGTCATAGCTGTCGTCCCACGCGGTGGTGTGTACGACCTTGCCGCCGAAGCTGGTGATGCCCGGGATGTCTGGGGTGTGCGGTTGCGACAGGAAGCCGGTGGCGGTGATCAGGACCCGTGCGGTCAGCGTGTCCCCGCCGGCCAGCGCCACCTGCCACAATTGCGCCTCTTCGTCCCAGCGGGCGCTTTCCGCCGTCGTGTTGAAGCGCATGTGACGGCGCACGTCGTACTTGTCGGCGACGTGATGGGCATACTGCTTGACTTCCGGGCCCGTTGCGAACAACCGTGACCAGGACGGGTTGGGCTCGAACCAGTAGGAGTAGGTGGTCGACGGGACGTCGACGGCCAGGCCCGGATAGCGGTTGACCTGCCAGGTGCCACCCAAGTCGGCCTCGCGGTCGAGGATGGCGATGTTGTGGTATCCGAGGCGCTTGAGCTGGATCGCCGCGCCGATGCCGCCGAAGCCCGCTCCGACGATGACGGCGTCGAAATGCTCCGAACTCATGAAACGACCGTACCTTACTTCAGAGTAAGTTTGTAGTTGGTAGACGCCGCGTCGATGATAATCGAACCTGGTGACGGCTAGCCGGTATCGGTTTTGGATTTGGTTTTCCTGGTCGCCTTGCCGCCGATGGCCTGGTTGGCCGCGAGCAACGCTTCGTTGTCGTCTTGCAGGTCAAGGATGCGGGCGATGCCGGCAAGATTGATGCCGGCCGCGACCAGCTCGCTGATGCGCTGCAGCCGGGCCAGGTCGTCGGCGCTATAGAGGCGAGTCCCGCCGTCACTGCGGGCGGGACTGAGCAGACCGTGGCGCTCGTACAGCCGCAGCGACTGCACCGCGACGCCGGAGAGTTCGGCGGCCACCGTGATGCCGTAAACGCCTTGGCTCGGAGCGGGCAGGCCCGGCGTATCAGGTCGATCGATCATGCGAAAAATATCCTTGGCTGAGCGTATAAGAAACCTTTGTATCACACTTGCGGCATCATCGTGCGTATGCTATATCAAATCTATGTCTATAGACATAAGTTATAGATGACATCCCACAGAGAATAGGAGAGTCGGAGGTGACCACGATGCTGATGCGTACCGACCCGTTCCGTGACCTGGACCGCTTCACCCAGCAGGCGCTGGGCACCGCCGCCCGCCCGGCGGTGATGCCGATGGATGCGTGGCGCGAAGGTGATGCGTTCTTCGTCGAGTTCGACCTGCCTGGCATCGATCCGGATTCATTGGATCTCGACATCGAACGCAATGTGGTGACTGTGCGTGCGCAGCGCCCCGCCGTTGATCCGAACCGGGAAATGCTGGCGACCGAGCGGCCGCGCGGAATATTCAGCCGGCAACTGGTTCTGGGCGAGAACCTCGACACCGACCGGATCGAAGCCTCCTACAACGAGGGCGTGCTACGGCTACACATCCCGGTGGCCGAAAAAGCTAAGCCGCGCAAGATCACCATCGGCCGCGGCGACGCGCACCATGCTCTCGACCGCCACGGCGCCCAGCGCGAGGTGATCGACGCCTGATTGTCCGGTGGCGGCAGCGGGGACGCGCCGCGCGAACCCGCTGCCGCCACCGGCGCCATCGGCCCGAATCCAGAAAGAGTGGGGAGATTGCCATGTCGTCTTGTAGCGATGTCGATCCGGCACGCGTGTTGACGTCGCTGGCTGACATCGTCCACCAGGGCTCGACACCAAAAGAGATGTATGCAGCGATCTGTGTGGCTGCAACGTTGATGGTTCCGGGCTGCGACCATGCCAGCCTGATGATCTGCCGTGATGGAGCCTGCAGCACAGCGGCCGTCAGCGACCCCGTCGCGCACAAGATCGGCAAACTCGAGCAGGCGCTCGGCACCGGGCCATGCCTCGATGCCATCGAGGAGCAAACCGCCCAAATAGCAACGGATCTGACCACCGCTGGCCGGTGGCCGGTACTAGCAGCCCGCGTGGTCGCCGAAACGCCGGTGCGGGCCGCTATGAGCATTCGTCTGCGGGTAGACCGCGCCCTGGTCGGTGCGCTCAATCTGTTTTCCGATTCGGTCAATGCGTTTGACGCCACGTCGGTTGAACGGGCCATAGTGTTGGCGGCGTTCGCCACGGTCGCTACCAATGCCACCGCGCATGGCGAAGACGCGACCGGGCTGCGGCGTGGCCTGGCCAGCAACCGCGAGATCGGCAAGGCCATCGGCATGCTGATGGTGCTCAACGACGTCTCCGAAGACGAGGCGTTCGACATCCTGCGTCGAACCTCGCAGGACGCCAACGTCAAGATCGCCGACATCGCGGTCGAGTTCGTTCGACGCCGCTTAGCGCAGCAGCCTTAATGCGGCATCGACTGCCAATGCAGGAACGTCAAGGTTTTTCGAGCCCAGGTCGTGTCGTGCGCCGGTGATCTCGATGATCTCGGTCGGTGCGGGAATCAACGCGGCGGCGGCGCGCACTTCGTCGATGGTGCCGAACGGATCCGACGTGCCGTGGGTGAACACCGTCGGCACCGGGATGTCCGGCAGGTGCTCGGTGCGGGCGCGTTCGGGCTTACCGGGCGGGTGCACGGGGTAGGAGAACAGCGTCAGCAGGTCAACCAGCTGCGCAGCAGATTCGACGCAGTCGGCTACCACCATGGATGTCTGGCGGCCGCCGTAGGAATGGCCGCCGGCGAGCAGTGGGCCGTCGGCAAGGGCGCGGCATACGGCGATCGCTTCCACGATGCCGGCGCGATCGGTCGCCGCCGAACCCGACGGCGGTCCCTTGGGCCGTCGCCGCCGGTAAGGCAGGTTGTAGCGGACCGCAAGCCAGCCGCGTCGGGCCCACTCGTCGCAAATCTTCTGCAGCAGTGCGGATTCCCGGCTGCCGCCGGCGCCGTGCGTCAACACCACCACACCGGACGGGGTGTCGTCGGGTTCATGTGCGATGCCCGCGATCGCTTCGAGGGTCACGACGACAACCGGAAGAGCGGGGACACCGGGCCGTGGCCGTGCCCGAGCGGATAGGCGGCATGCAGACATTCGGTCACCCAGCCCTTGGCGAACGCGACCGCGTCCGGCACGGTGTAGCCATGGGCCAGGGCGCAGGCGGTCGCAGCGGCCAGCGTGTCGCCGGCGCCGTGGTCGTGGGTGGTGTCCACCCGCGGCGACTCGAACTCGTGAAAGTCGTTGCCGTCGAACAACAAGTCCGTGCTGCTGGCCGACCCGGTCAGATGGCCGCCCTTCACCAGCGCCCACTGCGGGCCCAGCGCCTGCAGGGCGCGGGCCGCGTCGGCCTGCGACTTCGAGTCGACAACGTCGATGTCTACCAGTAACCGTACCTCGTGCAGATTCGGCGTCACCAACGTTGCCAGCGGAAATAGTTCGGCGCGAAGGGAATCCAGCGCGCTGCGGTCGAGCAGCGGATCGCCGTGCATCGACGCGCAGACCGGATCGACCACCAGCGGCGCGCCCGCGCCATGCTCACGCCAACTCTCGGCGACCGCGGTGATGATCTCCGCGGATGCCAGCATGCCGGTTTTGGCGGCCTGCATTCCGATGTCGTGGCATACGACCTCGATCTGGGCTGCGATGACGTCGCCGGGCACCTTGTGAAAACCTTTCACGCCCATCGAGTTCTGCACTGTCACGGCGGTCACCGCGCACAGTGCGTGTATGCCCAGCAAAGCGCAGGTGCGCATGTCCGCCTGGATACCGGCACCACCGCCAGAGTCCGATCCGGCGATGGTCAGTACCCGCAGCGGCGTCGCACCGGGTCGCGCCAGCGGGAGGAAGTTCACCGTGCGATCGGCAGGTACACCCGATTGCCGTGCTCTGCGAACTCGACTGACTTCTCCGCCATACCCTGCGCAAGAGCCGCCTCGATGGCTTCCTCGCTGTCGAGTCCATGCTCGGCGGCGTAGTCGCGGACGTCTTGGGTGATGCGCATGGAGCAGAATTTAGGGCCGCACATCGAGCAGAAGTGGGCGGTTTTGGCGGGTTCGGCGGGCAGGGTTTCGTCGTGGAATTGCTGGGCGGTGTCGGGATCTAGGGACAGTGCGAATTGGTCGTGCCAGCGGAACTCGAACCGGGCGGTGGACAGCGCGTCGTCGCGTTGCTGGGCGCGCGGATGGCCCTTGGCCAGATCGGCGGCGTGGGCGGCGATCTTGTAGGCGATCACGCCGTCTTTGACGTCCTTGCGGTCGGGCAGCCCGAGGTGTTCTTTGGGTGTGACGTAGCACAGCATCGCGGTGCCGGCTTGGGCGATGATGGCCGCGCCGATCGCCGAGGTGATGTGGTCATAGCCCGGCGCGATGTCGGTGGCCAGTGGCCCCAGGGTGTAGAACGGGGCCTCCTCGCACCATTCCTCTTCGAGTCGCACGTTCTCGACGATCTTGTGCATCGGCACATGCCCGGGTCCTTCGATCATCACCTGTACGCCGTGGGCTTTGGCGATGGTGGTCAGCTCACCGAGCGTGCGCAGCTCGGCGAACTGGGCGGCGTCGTTGGCATCGGCGATCGAGCCGGGCCGCAACCCGTCGCCCAACGAGAACGTCACATCGTAGCGGGCGAAGATCTCGCACAGCTCGTCGAAATTGGTGTAGAGGAACGACTCCCGATGATGGGCCAGGCACCACGCCGCCATGATCGACCCACCGCGCGACACGATGCCGGTGACCCGCTTGGCGGTCAGCGGCACATAGCGCAGCAACACCCCGGCGTGCACGGTCATGTAGTCCACGCCCTGCTCGCACTGCTCGATCACGGTGTCCCGATAGCACTCCCAGGTCAACTCGGTGGGATCGCCCTTGACCTTCTCCAGCGCCTGATAGATCGGCACCGTGCCGACCGGCACCGGTGAGTTACGCAAAATCCACTCCCGGGTGGCATGAATGTCCTTACCGGTGGACAAATCCATGATGGTGTCGGCCCCCCAGCGGGTGGCCCACACCATCTTGTCGACCTCCTCGGCGATCGACGACGTCACCGCCGAGTTACCGATATTGGCGTTGACCTTGACCGCGAACGCCTTGCCGATGATCATCGGCTCGCTCTCGGGATGGTGGTGGTTGGCCGGAATCACCGCGCGGCCGCGGGCCACCTCGTCGCGCACCAACTCGGCGGGCATGTCCTCGCGGGCGGCGATGAACGCCATCTCCGCGGTGATCTCCCCAGCCCGCGCCCGCTGCAGCTGAGTGCCGCGATCAGCCACCACACCCAGCCGCGGCGCCAACCCGGCCCGCACATCGATCACCGCATCAGCGTCGGTGTAGGGCCCGGAGGTGTCATAAAGATCGAAGTACTCACCATTAGACAGACCCACCCGCCGAAACGGCACCCTGGCACCAGGAACCTCCGCAAGCTCCCGATAAGCCTTGCTGCTGCCCGCGATCGGTCCGGTGGTGACGGACGGTTCGACTGTAACGGTCATTTTTGTTCTCCCTACGTCGGCATTACCCGTTCAGGTTCGTACGGTCGACGGCCCCGAGCCGTCCTCTCAGCGCACTGGGCGTGCGCTCCCGCGTTGTTGTGGAGTCCACGCTAGCGCAGCCGGACGGGGATGTGTACGGCCCGCGACGATCCGCGCCGCGGAAGCGGCGCGAGGAGGAGCGCGGCGGCGGCGGAGGCGACATGCTCGCGACGTCTCGGCGGTGGGCAAGGTGTTTAAACGATGGAATGATTATTAACGTGCACGAGTCCGCCGAGACGAGCGCCGACACCGGTGAAGCACCCGTCGGGCGGCTGGCATACGCCGACCACGGCAACGTCCGCGTGGGCGCTTTCCGGTTCTGGTTTATCGGCCAGCGCTGGGAATGGTCCGATGAGGTAGCGCGCATGCACGGCTATGAGCCCGGTTCGGTCGTACCGACGACGGAACTGCTGCTATCGCACAAACATCCAGAAGACCGGGAACACGTTCAGGAACTGCTCGATCGGGCACTACATACCAAGAGCTCGTTCTCCAGCCGTCACCGCTTTATTGACGTGGGCGGCAATGTGCACGATGCGATCGTGGTGGCCGATCGGATGGCCGACGAGACGGGCGCAGTGGTGGGAACCGCCGGTCACTACATCGACTTGACCGCCACCTTCGTCGAAACCCGGCAGGTGGCCCTCGACGAGGCGTTGCCTGACCTGTTCGAGGCCCGCGCGCTGATCGAGCAGGTCAAAGGCGTCCTGATGGCAACCTATCGGGTCAGCGCTGATCAGGCATTCGGTGTGCTGCGGTGGCGATCGCAGGAGACCAACACCAAATTGCGCGCGCTGGCCAACCAGCTCATCGCCGAAATCGCCTCGCTGCCACCGCCGTCGGCGGAGCTGCAAAGCGCCTTCGACCATCTTTTGTTGACGGTGCAAGAGCGTATTGAGGGCGAACCCGACACATAACCGGGTCGCCGGTTAGGCTCGACAATGCCGCAGACGGCAAGCCGGCACGACGGGTGAACGCGATGGATTTGTTGGTGGTCGACTACGAGGTACGACCGGAAGCTGTGGTCCTGCAGGCCAAGGGCGAGGTGGATTCCAGCACCGCTGGCGACCTCACCTCACAGCTGGACGCGGCGCTGCAGCAGGCCGGGACCCAAGCCTCTCGACTACTCATTGTCGATTTGCAGGCCGTGACCTACTTCGGCAGCGCCGGACTGAACGCGGTCCTCGATTGTCACCGGCGAGGGCTGCAGGCCGGGACGTCCGTGCGCTTGGTTGCCGACAACGGACTGGTGGTGCGCCCGATCGAGGTGACGAACCTGGACAGCGTCCTCGAGCTCTACCCCACGTTGCCCGATGCGCTGCAAGGCCGTGATACCGAGCAGGGGCAGTGAGCGGGTCTCACCCCCGCGAGTGGGCCAGCGAGCCGCAGGACCTACCACCCGACCTTGCCGAGGCGGTCGCACTCGGCGGTGAGATGGGTCGTCTGTTCGCGGAATTCGATTGGGCTGCACATCCATTGGGATCGCCCCAGGACTGGTCAGCAGAGTTACGTTCGGCAGTCGCGGTGGTGTTGACCTCGCGGTTTCCGATCGTGTTGTGGTTGGGCGCTGAAGACCTGTTCTTGGTGTACAACGACGCCTACATCCAGATCCTGGGTGACAAACACCCGGCCGCGCTGGGCCGACGCGGCCGATTCGTGTGGTGGGACATCTGGGAGCCGATCAGTCCGATGCTGGCCAGCGTGATCGCGACCGGGGAGGCTACCTGGTCGCACGACTTGATGCTGCCCATGGTGACCGCCGGTCGACGCCAGGAACGCTACTTCACCTTCACCTACAGCCCCCTGGTCGGACACACCGGCGAGATCTACGGGATCTTCTGCCCTTCCTGGGAGACCACCGAGCGGGTGATCAGCGAGCGGCGCCTGCATCTCCTCAACGCGGTGGCCTCGGCGACGATGGAAACCCGCACCGTCGACGACGCGGTGAACGCAGCTATTTCGGTGTGTGCCGACCAGCCCGCCGACGTACCCCTCGTCGCGGCATACGTCAGCGATGCGGACGCCGCCGATACCGTACTGCGCGGAGCAACGCCGTCGGTGCTGGCGCTGCTGCCGCCCACCCTGGAAAAGCTCACCGGCTGGGAGCCGACGGCGCGGTCACGGGCGGAGGTGCAGATCATCGACGACGTAGCGTCGGTGATTCGCGGTGTGCATGAAGTGTTGGGCGGCGATTGTCCGGACCAGGCGCTGGTGCTACCGCTGGGCGAGAACGCCATCGCGGGGGCGTTAGTGGTGGGAACAAACCCGCGCTGCCCGCTGGATGAGCAATATCTCGGGTTTTGTCAGCTGCTCGCCGACCAGCTGTCCTCGGCGCTGGCTTCGGTGGTCTCCCATGAGCGACAGCGGCAACGCGCCGATGCGCTGGCCGAACTGGACCACGCCAAGACGGCGTTTTTGACCAACGTCAGCCACGAATTCCGCACGCCGCTAACCCTGCTTCTAGGCCCCCTCGAGGACGCGCTCTCCGATGTCGGTTCGCACACGGTTCTCGCGGCGCGGCTGCGGATGGCCCGGCGCAACGCGGGACGGCTGCTGCGCCTGGTCGACTCGCTGCTGCAGTTCTCCCGTATCGAAGCGGGCCGCGCCACCACGACATTGGTGTGCACCGATGTCGGGGCGTTGACCTCGCAGATCGCGTCGTCGTTCGCCGAACTGTGCGAGCGGGCCGGGCTTGAACTTCTCCTCGACTGCCGCCCGGCACTGGCCGACCTCGACCCGGACATGTGGGAAACCATCATGCTCAACCTGCTGTCCAACGCGGTCAAATACACGCTGAGCGGCTCGATCACCGTCACGGTCCACAGCGGCGGCAACCAGTGCCTGGTCAGCGTCCGCGACACCGGTGTCGGGATCAGCGAGGCGGATCTGAACCGGCTCGGCGAACGTTTCTTTCGGGCCGACACCGCGCGGGGCCGCAGTGTGGAAGGCACCGGAATCGGGCTGTCACTGGTGCGTGGGCTGGTGGAACTCCAACAAGGCAGCATGCAGATCGCCAGCGAAATCGACCGCGGCACCACCGTCGCCGTTACGCTGCCCAAGTCGCTCGCCACCACACCGATCTACCATCGACCGGCCGATCTGCTGGATAGCTCTTACATCGTCGAGGCCGACCAATGGGTGGCATCGCTGCCCGACGAGTCTGCGCCCGCCGACGACAATCGCGAACTGGTGTTGATCGCCGACGACAACGCCGACATGCGGGCTCACATAAACCAGGTGCTGTCGCCGCACTGGCGAACCGTTCTGGTCGCCGACGGCGAAGCGGCCCTGCGGACCGCGTGCGAGCTTCGCCCAGACGCGATCGTGACCGATGTGATGATGCCCAAGCTCGACGGCTTCGACTTCGTCTCGGCCGTTCGTCGCGATCCCGACTTGGCCGCCACTCCGATCCTCATGCTCTCCGCCCGCGCCGGAGACGAGGCCGTCAGCGAAGGCTACGCCGGCGGCGCGGACGACTACCTGCCCAAACCATTTCGCTCGCAGGAGCTGATCGAGAGGGTCGCGGCGCGGTTGTCCGCCGCCAACCGCGAGCGTGCCGGTCGGCTACAGCGCGAAGCCGAGCTTCGGCATACCTCCGCCGTCGCCCAACTCGATGCCGCGTTGCGGGCCGCCGAGTCCGTCGCGGGAATCGCCGAAGCGCTGCTGGCCTCTCCGCTCGGCGCGGGCGGTGCGACAGTCGTCGTGATCGGTCTCCTCGACGCCGAGCAGAACAACGTCCGGTTCGAGTACGCCGGACCGGTGCCCGTGGAATACCGCGACCGCTACCACGTGGCCACCCTGGACACGCCGCTGGTGCCGATTGACGTCATCAAGTCCGGCCAGACGATGGTCATCACCGACACCTTCGCGCTCGCCCCGCGTTATGGCCACGTGGTGCAGGAGACCGCGCACAGCGTCCGGTCGTGCGTCAGCCAACCGTTGCGCGGCCATGACGGAAGCGTGATCGGTTCCCTCGGACTGCTGTGGTCGATACCGCGCGATTTCGACGCCGCCGAGCTCGAGATGTTCGCCCGGACCGCGGAGGTCACTCAGGCGGCCGTGGGCCGGGTCCGCAGTGCGCAGCGCGAACATCGGATTGCCGTTGACTTCCAAGAGCATCTGCTCGATCTCGACCGCGGGTCAACGGCCGCGGTCGTGGCGGCCGTGTATCAGCCCGGCGGCGAGGCGATGCGCGTCGGCGGGGACTGGTATCTGGTGGCGCCGCTACAACAACCGGGCCAGATCGCGATATCCGTCGGCGACGTGGTCGGACACGGTCTGCCCGCGGCCATCGTGATGAGCAGACTCCGCGCCGCGGTGGCCGCTACCGCTCTCACCGGCGCCGATCCGGGTGCGGTGCTCAGCTCCCTGGACAGGTATGCGGCGTCGGTCCCCGGTGCGCGCTGCGCGACGGTCAGTTATGCCGTCATTGACACTGGGCAAACGGGAACTGCCGACGGCACCTCCCTGGTCAGCTATTCCTGCGCGGGTCATCCTTACCCACTGCTGGTAGCGCCGGATCAACCGCCGGTTTTTCTGCAGGCCGGGCGGCGTCCCCCGGTCGCGGCGTGGGAACACCGTCTCAAGTCGAACACGGCAGAATACGAGTTGCCGGCGGGCAGCCTGCTGCTGCTGTACACCGACGGATTGATCGAGCGGCCGGGCGAGACGCTCGATCAAGGATTCGAGCGGCTACAGGCCGCGGCCGCATATCGCGCGGAACTGGCGGTCGGGGAGTTCTGTGACGAGCTGCTGGACCGGATGGCTCCGCCCGGTGGCTACACCGACGACGTCGTTCTGTTGGCCTTGCGTCCCAACCACGCTACGGCGCGCAGTTTTGCCACCGTGCTGCCCGCCACACCGATGACCATCCCGAAGGCGCGGCACCGGCTGCGCCACTGGCTGACCGGTATCGCCGTGGATCCGCGCCGGGCAGCCGACATCCTGTTGGCCACCGGCGAAGCGGTGAGTAATGCGATCGAACATGGCAGCGGCGGCGATCCGCTCAGGACCGTCTCCGTCGAGGCTTTTGTGCGCAGCCAGACCGTCACCGCGACGGTCACCGATACCGGCCGTTGGTCCGGTGATTCGTCGGCCAGCCAACGTAGCCTGCGGGGCGGGCGGGGGCTCACCATGATCAACGGACTCGCCGACCACGTGAAGACCGTACGCACCGCGCACGGCACTCGAATTACCCTGAGTTTCCACCACGCGGTTGTCGCGGAGGCCAATTTGGTGGAGGGCGTAATACGATGACCCGCGCGGTTTTCCAGCTGCAGAACCCCGACAACGGCACCGCACCGACCACCGCCGCCGAGGTGACAGTTACCGGCGAGATCGACGTGACCAACGTCGACGAGTTCACCCGGTCGGTGCTGGACGTGCCGGGCCCGCGGCCCATCATCCTTCAGCTGAGCGGGGTCAAATACCTGGACAGCGCGGGATTCGCCGCGCTCGATCGGCTGCTCGAACAGAACGCCATCGTCCTCGTTCTGTCGCCGGATAGCTTCATGTATCGAGTGGCCGAACTCATGTGCTTACCGATTCACCATGACACCGAGCGCGCGCGCCGCGCGCTACAGGAAAAACAAGCAGGAGGGCTGGAGCCAGATCTCTGGCCCTAAACCTCTTCGATTGCCTCGCCGAGCTCTTCGAGGATGCGGTTGTGGTGATTACTCGCCAACAGATGGCCCGCGGCGATGACGACCGCGACCGGCCAGTCGATGAGCTCGAATGCGGCCAGCGCCGCCAAACCGCCGTAGTAGGCGAGCGCCTCGGGTCGGGGAATCTCTACCTTTCCGACCAGCGGCAAGTCCACGAAGAACGTCTCGCCCTCGCGGATCTGCGCGACGGCCTCGGCCTGGGACGTTGCGCGGCGGGGCTTCTTGTCGACCATCATTTGCCTTTCAGTCATGTCAGATTTGCCGTCCAGCAGGGTGCCCCGGTCACCGTCGGGAGTATGAAGTCGACGACGGAGACTCTCGCCGACCCACTAGCTTCAGGGGCCGCTGTTTTTCTGGCGATCCCGCTGATCGAGTTGTACGCCGTTCTGTGGCGCTTCGGCGTTGTCCAGGTTCGGACTCGTCAGGCGCCCCATCGGGGCCGGCTTCCAGCTGCTCGAGTGGAAGCTTACTGTCGAGTACCCGGGTTGCGACGCCAACCGCGGCGGTCGCCACCCCGGCTGAGCCCAGCGCCTGCGCCCACCCGATCGGGCCGAGCGGCGTACAGCCAAGCAGCTGGCTGACGCCCGGGATGCTGATCAGCGTCCCCATCACGGCCAGCGAGCCGCCGGCGGTCAACACCACCAACGGCGCGCGCGACTCCAGCAGCGTCTGACCCAGCTGCGTGCTCACCAACGCGACTAGCGCCACCGTCGACGCGCGGCGCGGCCGTCCGGTCACGCCGGCCATCATCCAGGCCGCGGTCGCCGCCGCCGCCGTGGTCGTCCCACGGATCGCGACCGCGCGCCACAGCGCCCGTTGATCGGGGCCGCCACGGCCGGTCTGCACCGGGCCGCTCGGCGGGCTCACCGCAAGGGCAGCGGCGGGGAACGCATCGGTCATCATGTTCACCAGCAGCAGCTGGCGAGTGTTGAGTGGCGAAGTTCCGCTGATCGCGCTGCCGATGATCGCGAAAGCCACCTCGCCGGCGTTGCCGCCCAACAGCACCGACACCGCGGCGTGTACCCGCTGCCAGAGCTGGCGTCCCTCGTCGACGGCCGCGACCAGCGCTTCGATTCGGGCGTCGACCAGCACCACATCGGCCGCGATGCCGGCCGCATCGCTGCCGCGCGCCACGACGGCGAGGCCGACGGTGGCGGCTCGGATAGCGGCGGCG
>Ga0210396_10001244_pt1 | contig 28500 bp, 26 predicted proteins | sample IncBWH17OmetaG_FD_155466 | JGI IMG/M metagenome (GOLD analysis project Ga0210396, IMG submission 155466) | Forest soil microbial communities from Barre Woods Harvard Forest LTER site, Petersham, Massachusetts, United States - Inc-BW-H-17-O ...
CCTCGTCGACGAGAACTACCGCGACTTCATCCGGCATACGGGACCGGCGCTGTCGCCGTTCAACGCCTGGCTCCTGCTCAAGGGGCTGGAGACACTCGACCTTCGCGTGCGCCGCCAGACCGAGACCGCCGGCAAGCTCGCCGACCTGATCGCGGAGCACCCGAAGGTGAGCGCCTGTCGTTATCCGACGCGGCGGGACCACCCCCAATTCGAGATCGCGGCGCGGCAGATGAGCGGGGGCGGCACCTTGATCGCCTTCGACCTTGGTTCGCAGGAGGCGGCCTTCCGGTTCCTCGACGCGCTCGAGATCGTCGATCTTTCGAACAACCTTGGGGACGCCAAGTCGATGGCCACCCACCCGTGCACCACGACCCACCGGGCCCTCAGCGAGGCCCAGCAGCAGCTGATCGGGCTGACACGCGGATGGGTGCGACTGTCGGTGGGCCTGGAAGGTGAATCCGACCTCGCGCGAGACATCTCGCGAGCGCTGGACGCGGCCTGAAGCCGTCCCTCCCCTTCTGGGGAGGGTGTCCTCCGAAGCCCGCAGGGCGCAGGAGGGCGGATGGGGAACTCTGGGGAAGGACAACCAGGGCCGGGGACGATCCACACTTCCCCACCCGGTCTCGCTTCGCTCGACCACCCTCCCCAGAAGGGGAGGGACAAGCGCCGGATCAGCCCACCGAGTCGGGCTCCAGAGCGTAGACGCGCGAGCAGTATTCGCAGGTGACGCGGATCTGGCCGTCCGCTTCGACCATCTGCGCGCGCTCCTCCGGGGGGAAGGTGCGCAGCATGCCGAGAATCTTCTCCTCCGAGCAGCGGCAGAAGCCGGTGAGGGCCTTGGGTTCGAAGACCCTCACTCCCTGCTCGTGGAACAGGCGATAGAGCAGGCGCTCGCCGGCCAGCAGGGGATCGATCAGTTCGTCCTCGCCAAGAGTCTCGAACACGGCCTGGGCCTGCAGCCAGGCCTCGCGCGTCGATCCGCGCGCTTCGTCCTCGGCGATGTTCTGGATCAGCAACCCGCCGGCGCGCCAGCGCGGGCCAGCGCCGCTGTCGGCCTGGCCGACAGCCAGGCGCACGCGGGTGGGTGTCTGTTCCGACTGGGCGAAATAGGTCTCCGCGCACAGGGCCAGGGTCTCGCCTTCGATGCGGGTCACGCCCTGGTAGCGATCCATCCTGGAGCCCTGATCAATCGTCATGATGAAAACGCCCTCGCCCAGCAGGGTATGGGCGCCCGGCCGCGAGAACCCGCTCGAGACTTCCGTCACCCGCTCTGGGTCGAAACGGCAATAGCCGCGCAGGGCTCCCGAGGTGTCATAGTCCGCCACGACATAGGCGACCGGGCCCGAACCCTGGGCCTGGACGATGAGACGACCCTCGAACTTCAGGCTCGCCCCGACCAGCGCAGCGAGGGCGCACGCCTCACCGAGCAGGTTCGCGACCGGATCGGGATAGGCGTGCCGGGTCAACACGTCATGGATCGCCGGCCCGAGGCGCACGATGCGCCCGCGGACGGGCTGATGGTCGATCTGGAAGGGAGCGACGATATCGTCTTTGAGCATGTCGGGGAGCATGTCGGGCACGGCGGCCATATAGATACGTCCGGCGGATTTTCACGGGTCAGCGCCGTACAACTACCTTGCGGCCGATTCTCCCCTCAAGCGAACTCACCGAGCCGTCCTGTAGTCCGCCGGGTACGGTTAAAAGGCGCCGAAACACTCCTCTTCGGCAGGCCGCGTGCGCCCAAAGTAATTAGTTATTCGAACTTCTTGTCGGGCGCCCCCGCCCGGAATGCAAATGATGGTGACTGAACATAGATAACTATCGGTGTTCATTGCATTTCGAGCTTTACAGTTTCCGGCGCCGGATCAACCTCTCTCGATATAAGAAAACGTCGAACTGGGAGGTTCGCCATGGTCATCCGCCAGCCATTCCCCGGCTATCGCACGCCGGCCCCGAATTCCGAGCACACGAGTGGCCGGGTAAGTCGCGCCTCCGCCATCGCCATCGCCGTATCGATCGGAATCCACGTGGGCATCGGCGCCTGGCTGTTGCAGGCGACCTTCCATCCCTTCGCACTTCCGGCCCAGGAGAGCTCCAGGACGATCGACGCCAGCACCGTCTGGCTGACACCATCCGCCCCGGCGCCCAAGATTGCGCCGCCGCGCACGGTGGTCCACACGCCCAAAGTCCTCGCGCCGACACAGATCCCCACTCTCCCGATCCTGCCGCGGCAGCTGGACCTTCAGCCCAAGTCGGTCCTGAGCATCGATCTTGGCTCTAAGGCCTCGACGGACATTCCCGCGCTGACGCCTGAACAGCCGCCTCGGCAGATGGTGATCACCAATCCGGAGTGGCTCTCGCGGCCAAACGCGGCGCAGTTCGCGCGCGCCTATCCGGAGCTGGCGGCGCGCGAGGGAGTTGGCGGCCTCGTCAGCCTCTCCTGCGAAGTCGCGGTCAACGGGGCGGTCACGGCGTGCGACGTGCTAAGCGAGTCGCCCGGCGGCTACGGCTTCTCACGCGCCGCACTCTCGCTCACGCCCCACTTTCGGCTCAAGCCACGCACCGAGGACGGCCAGGCCGTCGGCGGCGCGCGGGTCATCATCCCGATCCGGTTCGCCCCGGCCGGGGGCTAAGAGCGTTCCGCTCGGCGAGTCTCGGAGCGGTCGGCGCCGGACAATCAGCGTGCGTAGTTGGGGGGGCGCTTCTCGAGGAAGGCCGAGACGCCCTCGCGGAAATCCTCGCCCTGCGCGCACAGGATCTGGTTGCGGTCTTCCATCGCCACCGCCGCCTCGAGGCCCTGAGCGTCGATGGAATGGTTGAGGCACTCCTTGGTCAGCCGAAGGCCCAGCGGCGTAGCGCGAAGCATGTCGGCGACCATCGCCTCGCCCTCGCTCTCGAGGCGATCGGGCTCGACCACGGCGCTGACGAGGCCCAGGGCGAGGCTGCGGTCGGCGCCGATGAACCGGCCGGTGAGCATGAGCTCGGCCGCCACCGACGATCCGACCATGCGTGGCAGGAAGTAGCTCACGCCTATGTCGCAGGCCGACAGGCCGATGCGGATGAAGGCGGCGTTCATCTTCAGCCGCGGCGTTGCGATCCTCACATCGCTCGCCAGGGCGAGGGCGAACCCACCGCCGGCCGCCGCGCCGTCCACCAGGGCCACGATCGGCTGGGGACAGCGGCGCATCGCGATGACGATCTCACTGATCTGCCGCTGTCGGACGAGGCCCTGACCCGGGCCGCCCGCCGCGGCGTTGTCCCGTTCCTTCAGATCCAGGCCCGCGCAGAAGGCGCCCCCGGCGCCGCGCAGAATCACGACCCGCGCCTGGTGGCGCCAGTAGAGGCCGGTGAAGAAATCGCGCAGCTCCTCGACGAGCCGGCGATTCAAGGCGTTGAGCCGGTCCGGCCGGTTCATTGTCACCCACAGGGCCTCGCCCCGCGCCTCGACGATCAAGTGCTCGTAGTTCATTTCTCGTCATCCCTCTCTCGGACGCCGTCGCCGCCGTGGGCGCGGCTTATGGACTTATTGCGGACCGCCAAGAGGCCGCGATACTCGACCCGGTAAGTCTCGAACCATGAAAGCGGAACGTCTATGAGTCCACGAAAGCTCGGGGGGGCGAGGGTTTTCGTGTCCGGTCTGGCGGCGCTGCTGATCGGCGGCGCTGCGCCTGGCGTCCTGTTCGCCCAAAGCGTGGGGAAGGGCGCGCCGGGCCATCCGGCCCCCGAGCGCTCGGCCGAGGCGTTCGCGCGCGCCGGCGACATGGCCATGAACGGGGGCGATCTCAATTCTGCAGCCACCTTCTACCAGAAGGCCGCCTTGCTCGCGCCGAAAGAGGCTGTCTACAGGCTCAAGCTCGGCCTGGCGCTCGCGCGCTTGGGATCGCCCGCTGACGCCTATGACGTGCTCCAGCAGGCTCGTAAGCTCGATCGCAGCAAGTCCCCCGAGATCGACCTCGCCCTGGGACGCGTCGCGCTGAGGATGGATCACGCACAGGAAGCCCTGACCTACCTGCAATCTGCGCAGGCCAAGTCCGCTGACGACCCCGCTGTGTGGAACACTCTTGGCGTCGTGCACGATGCGCTGGGCGATCACGCCCAAGCCCAGAGCGACTACCAGAAGGGCCTCGCGGCGAAGCCTGGGGACCTGGCGCTGCAAAACAATCTCGGTTTGTCCCAGGCGCTTGCCGGCGACTATCCGGCGGCCATCGCGACCCTCTCCGCCGTCGCTTCGGACCCCAGGGCGAGCGCGGGCAATCGCCTCAACCTGTCGCTCGTCTATGGCCTCGCCGGAGACGACCAGCAGGCCGCCCAGGCGGCGCGTCGGGATCTTGGCGAAGCCGACAACGCCGCCAACCGACAATACTACCGGTTGTTGAAAGCCATGGACGACAAGACCCGGACCCGGGCCATCTTTGGGCTCGGAGGGCCGATCCAGGCCGCCTCAGCCGCGCCGCCGTCCTCTCCAGCGCGGCAATAAGCCTGCTCGATCAGAAGCCTTGCGAGCGGCTGCAGGCGACCACGTGCTGCTGGCCGTCGGTGAAGTCTTGGCAGCGCCACGCGGGATCGATGCGTTCGATTCGGGGCGGGTAGCGCCGCGCTGCGGCTTCGGAGGCGCCTGAGTCGATCCAAATGATCCCGGCTCCCACGCCGCGATCTCCCAAGGCGAGAACGGGATTGGGATCCTCGCCCGGCTTCACGATCAGTGCAGTCACCGCCAGCGGCCGACCGTCGCGGTGGAAAAAGAAGCCGCCAACCTGAGCGAACGCGTCCAGATCGCCTCCACTGGCAGTAGGGCTGTCCCAGAAGAAGGCGAGCCTCTGCACGCCGGCGACCCTAAGCGCTGACCACGCCTTCTCGAGGTCCACGCCGGGCGCCGGGCGAAAGGCGCCTGGGAGCAAGCCGATCACCAGGCCGAACTGGAGGGCGACGAGGGCCGCGGGGGCGAGCCGCGTTCTACGACTGAGCGTATTGGCCAGCAAACCGATGCCCAGAAGGATCCCAGGCGCCATCGATGTGAGGTAGCGGTCGGTGACGAGCGGATGCGCCAGCGAGACCCCGAGGCAGAGCGCGACTGCGGCGAGTGACGTTGCAGGCGCCAGCCAGATCAGAGAGGAGGCGGGCTTGGACGGCGAAGCGCTCGCGGCGGGGAGCAATCGCCAGAGCGCGAGCGTCAAGCCGGCCCATGCCACCAACATCCAGGCGGACGCACGCCCGCCGACCACAAAGGCGATCAACTCCGGCAGTTCGCTCGCGCGAAGCGGTGAAGAGCCCGCCGCGCCACGACTCGAGACCTCGACGAGGAGCGCAGCGTGAACCGCCAGCGACGCGAGAGCCGGGACGAAGGCCAGCAGCGCCGGCCACGTCCGCACGGCCCGCGCACGGTGGACAAGAAGGAGGGCCAGGCCCTGACAGCCGACAAGGGGCAGGGCCGTGTAGTGCGTGAGGATCAGAAGCGATGAAGCCGTCGACCAGACAAACGCCCGCCTGGTCGACGGCTCTTCAAGTAGGCGCAGGTAGGCAATCGCGTTTCCTGTGCCAATGAAGAGCAGAAGCGCGTAGGACCGCGCTTCTGCTGCGAAAACGAAGCCGGGTATCCAGCACGCGAGAAGAGCGGCCCAGATCAGTCTCACCTGGCGGGGGATGGCGCGATTTGGCGTCAGGGCCAGCAGCGGTGTCGCGCTCGCAAAGACCACGCTTGGGAACCGCAGGGCCAGATCCGAGAGGCCAGCCACGTGCGCCCAGATCCAGGCCAGGACGTATCCGAGCGGAGCGTTCACATCGAGGTAGCACTGACGGAGGAGGCCCGCCGAGGACCGCTGACTGGCGATCATCCCTGTCCACAGTTCGTCGAGAGTGAGCGAATGGCTGGCCGCAAAGGCGAACTTCGCCGCCGCCGTGACGACCAGGAGGGCGGCAAGGCCGACGACCGAAGGGTCAACGCGCATCCGGCGTTCGGCGCCGTCAGTCGCAACGGGCGAAGGAGCGATTGGCAGTGAGGGCGCCGCCTTCACAGCGCGCCTCCCTTCACGCACGCCAAGGTATGGGCCGCGCCTGTTCCGAAATCCCGACACCGCCAATGCGGATCGATCTGGGTTATCCGCGGAGGGAACTTCAGCGCCGCGGTCGTTCCGACGTCTGTGTTGTATAGCCACAGAATGGCGGCGCCGTTGTTCCTGGCGCGATTCAGAAGGACCTGGTTCGGGTCCTGTCCCGGCGACAGGGAGACATTGTCGCTCGAGATCGGCCGGCCGGCGCGGTGAAAGAAGAATCCGCCGACCTGAGAAAAGGCGTCTTGGCTGCGCCCCCCCTTGTCGTGGCCGATTGCTCCGCGATCGTCCCAGAGAAATTCGACGCGAGTCACGTCGGCGTTCATGAGGGCTTCGGCGGCGCGCTCAAAGCTGAGCGGCTGGGCCTTCGGGGCTCCGCCGAGGAGCACCGCAAAGGCGATCGCCGCCTGGGCCGTCAACACGACCAGCGGGGCTGGAGCCCAGAGCACAGCGACCCGGCGAACCAGCAGCGCCAGCGCCAACAGGACCCCCGGCGCAGCGGCCGTGAAGTAGCGCATGACCAGCATAGGCCGAGCCCAGGATGCTGCCAGGCAGATCTGGTAGACTGCTATACAGAGGATCACCGATCCCACCGAAGTGGCCGCGACGATCCAGGGTCCGCGGTCGTCGCCTTCGAATATCGACCTGCCTGATAGCGTCGTTTCCCCACGAAGCCTGAGCATGAGCACGCCGATGAGCAGGCACAGAGCGAGGATCCAGATCACGGGGGCGCCGCCCAGCAGGAACTGGACGGTGTCCAGCATGTCCTGCAGCCGTAGAGAGGAGGAATCCATAGGTGTGGCCCGCGCGAAGCTTCGGAGTATCGCGGCGTGCCAGGCCATCTCCGCGAAACTGGGGATGAAGGCGGCGAGCGCAGGCCACGCCTTCAGCGCCTGTCCTCGCCAGATGATCAGAAAGACGAGCCCTTGGCAGGCGACCAGCGGCGTCGCGAAATAATGGGTGAGGATGAGCAGGGACGATAGCGCGGCCCAGACGGCGACCGCTCCAATTCGCGGAGATCTGAGGATTTCAGCGAAACTCAGTGTGTTGGCGACGGCCAGGAACAGCAGCAACGCATAGCACCGTGCTTCGGTCGCGAAGATGAATGCTGGCAGCCAGCAGGCGAGCAGCGCCGCCCAGATCGCCCGGACGCTGAGGGGAATCCTGCGTGTAGGGGCCAGAGCGATCAGCGGCGCGAGACTGGCGAAGATGGCGGAGGGGAGTCGGAGTCCCGCATTGGACAAGCCCCCCAACGGCCGCCATAGCCAGACGACCAGGTAGTAGAGCGGCGCGTTGACGTCGAGATAACACTGGCGGACGAAGCCAGAGAACGATCGCTGACTTGCGATCATCCCGGTCCACACCTCATCCAGCCACAAAGGCGCGCCGGCTCGATAGACGAATCTCGCGACGGTGGTGGCGAGCACCAACGCGCCGATCGCAAGGCCCGCGGCGATCGGGAGGCCGCTGGATACCTCGGATGCGATGTTCAACGCCGGCGCTGGATTACCTGGCGCGAAGATCTTCCGAGCTGAATCCGTCGTTGCGGACGCTGATGGTCGAACAGGAAGCTGCACTCGTTTATCTTCTACAATCCTGTCCCAGAACGCCATGCGATCAATAGTCTCTATCGAGAATGAGTGAAATCGATGCTAGCATTGGTCGAGTTAAAAATCGGCTGATTTGTTTAGTTAAAATTTAAGGCGATCTGGATGAAGTTGTCCGTGTCCCCTGACCTCAGTTCGACACGCCGCCTGCTGCTGGCGGCGTTCGCAGTCGCGGGGGTGCTGAGCATACTGTTCGCGCTCAAGCTCGACGTGCGGTCCCACCTCGGCGACACCGACGACGCCATGCGCCTGGTGATGGTCCGCGACCTGCTGGCCGGGCACGGCTGGTACGATCAATGGATCGCGCGCCTCAACCCGCCTTCCGGCCTGTATATGCACTGGTCGCGCCTCGTTGACGGAGGAATCGCGAGCCTGATCTCGATCCTGCGTCTCGCGGCGCCGCCCGTGACCGCCGAGTGGCTGGCGCGGGTGACATGGCCGCTGCTGTGGATCTTTCCGGCCGTCGCTTCGGCTCTATGGCTAGCGCGCAATCTCGGGGCGCGCTCGGCCGTGTTGACCACCGCGGTTCTGCTGGTGGTCAACCTTGAATCCTACCGCCAATTCCTTCCGGGGCGGATCGATCATCACAACATCCAGATCGTCATGACCCTGATCGCCCTGGCGGCCGCGACGTCGCCCAGGCGACAACTCGCCTGCGCCGTCATCGCCGGGGCGGCCTCGGCGATTGGTCTTGCCGTCGGGCTGGAGGGACTGTTCGTGCAGGCGATCGTCGGCGCGTCATGGGCGATCCGTCTCGCCTTCGACCGCCGCCAGGCGGGGCCCGCCGCGGCATATGGAGCGATGCTGGCGGCCGGCGCCGCAGCTCTGTTCCTTATCCAGACCCCTCCGTGGCGGTGGGGCGTCCCGGCCTGCGACGCCCTCGGCGCGAATCTGGTTTGCGCCCTGACGATTTCCGGCCTCGGGCTTTGCGCCGTCGCAGGCCTGGCCTCCAGGCTGCCAACAATCGGCAGGTTCGCGGCCTTGGGCGTCACGGCCGCCATCGCGGCTGGCGCCTATGTCGCCTTCGATCCGACTTGCCTGCACGGTCCCTTCGCAGCCGTCGAACCGCTCGCCCATAGGCTATGGCTCGACGGCGTCGAGGAAATCCAGCCGCTGCCAGTGGTCTTCAAACTCGATCGCGCCTCCGCCATCGACGGGCTCGCAACACTGGTCACCACGCTTATCGCAGCGGGCTATCTTCTTGCGCGTCGGCAGACCCGCACCCCCCAGACGATGTTGGCGGTGCTGGCGCTGTTCCTGTCCTGCCTACTGGCGGTCCGGTTCTGGCGGACCATGGACTATGTCGCCTGGATCGGCATCCCGCTCATGGGCGTGGCCCTGTCGAGCGTCGCGGCGAGGCGATTGCGGGATCTCTTTGTCCCCACGCTTGCCATCAGCATCTTCCTTTCGCCCACGAGCTTCGCTGTCGCCGCCAACTCGGCCGGAAAAGCCTTCATGCCGAGTCAGCCCCGGTCGTGGGCGAGGACCTCTGACCGCTGCTTCGCTCCACAGGCCTACCGCCAGCTCGGCGCCCTGCCGACGGGGACGGTGATGTCCGAGATCGACATGGGGTCCTTCATCCTGGCCTTCACCCCCCACAAGGCTCTGATCGCGCCGTACCACCGCATCTCGCATGAGGTCGTGCTCACGCTTCAGGCGTTCGACGCGCCGGTCGGCGACGCCGAGCCAAAGGTGCGCGCGCTTGGCGCGACCTACATCGTGGATTGTCGAGGCCTGGCCCTGTCGGACCGGCCCGGGACACTCGGAGCCAGCCTTCGCTCCGGCGCGCCCCCGGCGTGGTTGCAGCCATTGTCCCCGCCTAGGGCGACGCTCTCGATCTGGCGAGTGATGGGTGGTCGCGACAGCCGGGCAAGTGCGGGTTAAGGAACGACTGTCGGCGCCTTGCGTCGCGCGCCACCCTGGTCGAAGAGATCGATTCGAGCCCTTAGAGCGGCCTTTTGCCCCGGACTGTCCACGACATATTGTTTGTCCAGTTGGCGCGAACTTCAGTCAAACCAGCCGCCTCCAGCAACGCGACCGCCTCGGCTCGGCGGTAGTAAAGTGCGATGCGGGGAATCATGTGGTCGAAGACGATCGCCCGAAGATGCCGGAAGCTAAAACCGCGAATCTGTCGAAGGTAGCGGGAGAGTCCAATGTTTGGACGCAGGGCAATCCAAAGTATCACTGTAAGGCCGAACGAACAGTAGTGCACCATGGATAGTGGCAGCTTGCTGAAGACAATTCGTCGGAGTGGGTTGAATAGATAGACAATCCAGGCGTTTCCTTCACGCCCGTACAACCAGATCAAAACCTCGCCGCCTGGCCGTACGGACCGGGCCAAACGCGCCACCGCCGCCGACGGCTTTGCCAGATGGTGGATCACGCCGATGCTGAAGGCGATGTCGAAGACACTCTCCTCCTCGACGTCGTAGATGCTCTGGCGGCGAACTTCAGCGTTTGGGAAGGGGGCCAGGGTTTCTTGGGCGCGACGAAGCGTGCGCTCGTCCATGTCGATCGCCACACAGCGCGCCGCTCCATCGCGAAGCGGCCAATAACTGTTGCGACCCATGCCGCATCCGGCGTCCAGGAAAGTCTTACCTCGCCAATCCTCGCTCTGAAGCGGGGCGGTCCAGAGGCGGAACTGTTCCTCATGCTCGGGCAGCAATTCCGAATAGGTATCCCAGGAAAACCCGAAGCGGTCCGGCGAACCGGCGGCGACAACGGCGCTTGCGGCCGGTGCGGTCGATGTCATTCACATCCGCTCCTGCAGATGGCGCCCGGGTTGGAACACCCACATGAAGTAGATCACGAAATTGAACGCCGGGATCAGCATCCAGGTGAGCGCGAAACCCCACAGATAGGAATCCGATAGCGGTCCTCTTACGAGCGCCATACCGCCCGTGGAAATGACGAATCCGGATACGCCGACGCAGGAAATCCCGTCGCGCAAGGTTTGTTCGCCGAGGGTGATTTGCCTCATGCCGCCCCTTGCTGGGCCGTCAGGCATAGATGCGCCCAAAGGAGCAGCCGCTCGTCCTCGGACCCCTCGCTGAATCGTCGCCAGCGCGCGGTCACATAGTCGGCGCGGAGGCCGGCCGAATGGGGCAATGCCATACGCGCCGGGGTAAGCGCGCCCAGCCAGGTGGTCAGCGGGATCCCGAAACCCTTCTTCTTGCGCGCCAGGACGAAGTCGGGCGCTAAGCCCCTGAGCGCTTCTTTGAGCAGGAATTTCCGTCTTCCCCCGCGCACTTTGTAGCCGTGTGGCAGGCGCTGGCAGAAGTTTACGAGATCAAGGTCAAGGAAAGGCGCTCGACTCTCCAGCGAAGCAAACATCGTCGCCCGGTCGGCCTTGGCCAGGATCATCTCGGGCAAGTAGAAGTTCGTATAGAATTCGAGAGTCCGATCCACGTGGTTGGGGCTGCGGCAGCGCGCCCAGGCTTCTAACGCCTCTTCGAACAGTTCCTCAGGCGCCATCGGATTCTCGAAACTGGCGGCAAAGGCGCCGGGGTCGAGCGGGCCCAACCAGACGGCATTCCACAGGGCAGGTGGGTGGGAGAGGCCGCGCAAGGTGCGACGCAGGCGGAAGTCGAGACTCATATTGCCATCGCCACGCGGCAGAGCATCCGCGCCGCGCCGCAATAACGCGTGCAGCGGGCGGGGGATCAGCCGCTGGTAAAGTGCGGCGGGACCGAGCGCGAGCAAGGGGTCATAGCCGCCGAAGAGTTCGTCCCCTCCATCTCCCGAGAGCGCTACCGTGACGTGCTCACGGGCGAACCGGGCGAGCAGATGGGTCGGCAGGAGCGACGGGTCGGCAAAGGGCTCGTCCACGCGCGCAAGCAGGGCCGGCGCCTCGGCGCGGGCGCTCACAAGATCGACGATGCGCTCGTGATGGCGGCTGCCGATCATCTCGGCAACTTGGCGGGCATAGGAAGACTCGTCGTAGGAACGCTCGTGAAAGCCGATCGTGAAGCTGTCTACGCCCGCGTCGCCACGCGCCTTGGCCGCCAGGGCCAGGATCGCAGTGGAATCGAGGCCTCCCGAGAGAAATACGCCCAACGGCACATCGGCCTCCAGGCGACGGCTTACGGCCTGCTCGAGCAGGTGGCGCAGTTCCTCGGCAAGGGAGCGGATCCGGTGCGACGGAGCATCTCCTTCGGCGGTGATCTCGAAGCGCCAGTAGCGTGACTGGCTTATGCAGCCCGTGTTGGCGTCGAAGACCAGCGTGCTCCCGGGCGGCAATTTGCGCGTGTCTCGGTAGATGGTGCGCGGCGCGGGGACGTAGCCATAGGCAAAATATTTCTGCACCCCGACTGGATCCAGCTGATCGACTCCCCTCCCGTGAGCGTGAAGGGCAGCTATCTCGGAGGCGAACAGGAACGTTCCCTTGCGTTGGGCGAAATAGAAGGGCTTCTCGCCAAAACGGTCGCGCGCGCAGAGCAGACGCTTTCGGCGCCCGTCCCAGATGGCGAAGGCGAACATCCCATTCAGGCGCAGCGGAAGTTCGTCACCCCACTCCGCGTAACCATGCAACAAAACCTCGGTATCCGAGTGATCACTTGCGAAATCGTGACCACGGGCCTCTAGCGCCGTGCGCAGTTCCCGATGGTTGTAGATCTCGCCATTGAAGACGACAGTCAGCTGTCCATCGGCGCTGTGCATCGGTTGGCGGCCATGGCCCGGGTCGAGGATAGTCAACCGGCGGAAACCCAGCCGCAGACGGACGTCTGGGTGCGTCCAATACGCTTCATCGTCCGGTCCGCGGTGGACCAGACGCGCGGTCATCGCCCGGATGTCATCTTCGTTTCCCTCGCCGATGAAGCCGGCGAAACCGCACATCAGCGCACGGCTCGCAACGGCAGCTCGCTGACGCCGAGATTGACTGTCTTGTTGACGAAATAGATCGGCTTGGTCTGCGCTTCGAAGTACACGCGCACGACAATCTCCGCGAGGAGTCCGATCAAAATACTCATAACGCCCATCATGAAAGAAATCGCCACTAACAACGGGAGTGGTGTCAGTATCATAGATGTATGTTGAAATATTTTTAGATAAAAAACATCGATTAACGTCACAAACGCCACGAGGAACCAAAGGAGTCCAAAGCCACCAAAAACATATATGGGTTTTCCAATCCAACGGTCGAGGAAACAGACGACGAGAAGATCAAGTATTACCTTGATCACGCGGATCATGCCATAGTTCGACCGCCCGAAACGGCGCGGGTGGTGTGTTACTTCCAACTCGGTGATACGCGCGCCGTACCACGAAGCGTAGATGGGAATGAAACGGTGCATCTCGCCGTAGAGCCGGACCCGCTCGATTACCGACCGGCGATACGCCTTCAGGGAGCAGCCGTAGTCATGCAGATGAACCCCCGATAGACGCGAAATGAGCCAGTTGGCGCACCGGCTGAGGAAATTGCGCTTCACCACTTCATCCTGGCGGTGGCGCCGCCAGCCGGAAACGACGTCGTACCCTTCGCCGAGCTTCGCAAGCAGGCGGGGAATATCCGCCGGATCGTTCTGAAGGTCAGCGTCAATCGGGACGATGACATCCCCGCGTGAATGGTCGAAGCCTGCCATCATCGCCGCGGTCTGCCCAAAGTTGCGCGCGAAGTTCACCACCTTCAGTCGTGGTTCACGCGCTGCGATCTGGGCCAGGACGTCGGCAGATCCGTCCTGACTGCCATCATTTACGGCGATAATCTCAAATGTCAGGCCCGTGGCCTCCATCACAGAGACGATTTTCTGAATTAGCAGAAGCAGAGACGCTTCCTCGTTATAAACGGGCACGATGATCGAAACGTGGTTGTTCATCGGCTAGATACCTAAAATTTTCAGGAATAAGATCTCGCGTGACAGATTTTAGCATCGCGTTCACTGATTTATTCCTATCAGTAAATCTTGTTTTGAAAAGTACTCCTTCGTAAGATTGCACGAGCCCTCCTGCGACATCGTGACCGGAGCATCCATGTCAACGTCTGCTCGTTCGGCGAACGCCGCCGCGTTGGCGCGCCGGGCGCTGTTGTTTTTGCTGTTTGCCTGGATCGTGCGCCTGCTGGCGAGTTGGTTGTTGACACGTCTGCACCTTCCAACTGTTCCCGTCCTTGCCGGCTCCGACGACATTTTTGCAGACTCGATCAAGAGCGGTCTCGCCGAACGGGCGGTGACCGCGCCCCTTCTTACCGATCCGAAAGTGATGCACTGGCCGGCCCTGTTTCAGCGCTATCTGTTCCACAACAAGTATCTCGCTCCTAACATGTCGATCTATTGGGAGCCGCCGCTGGGCGTGTTCCAGCTCATGGGTGTCGGTCGGATCATGGTGATCGCCTCACCGTGGGCCGCTCTCGCAACCGAGCTTGCAATCTACGGCCTTGGCGTGGCCGCCTTTGCCTGGCTGCTGAGGCGACTCGATGCGATCTCCACGCGAGCGGCGGTAGCTCTGGCCCTGCCGATGTGCCTTTCTTACCCGGCCCTCTTCATGCTCGATCGCGGCAATTTCCATTCAGGTTTCGCCAGTCTCTGCCTCGCCGCCTATTTTTGCACGGCTGTCTCCGGTCGATGGCGGTGGATCGGCGTGGCGGCACTCTGTTATTCTATAAATGTGCGACCCAATACGGCAGTGGTTGCCCTAGTGGAACTGGTTCTGGCCAAGGATCTGAATTCCGCTATTCGCATGGCCGTAATCATAGCAGTGACATCTGGCATAATATTCGGATGTTCACTTCTGATCGTTCATCAAATAGATCCCGATTACACATTCGCTCGCTTCGTGAGGGCCTATGCCCTCTACAAAAAACGATATATAATCGATGGATTCGGTTTTGGGTGGAACGACTCACTTTACGGCGCAGTGCAGGTTCTGCGCCTCATGTTTGGGCTGCTCCCCACTTACAGTCCAGTGGCCTCGCGTGCAGTCAGCGCCCTTGGGGCTATGTCTTTGCTTGGCTTTGTCTGGCTTGCGGTGGGCGGGAGATTGCGCCGAGGCGAGGCCTTCTTTGCTGCTGCTGCATTCTGCGTTCTGTTCACACCGGTTTACGCGCAGTATCATATATTGATTTTCGCGGGGGTGCTCGCCGTTCTGACGCTGGAGAGCGCTCAGGGCGCGCGGCGGCCGAGCCTCGCGTGGGCTTGGCCCGGCCTTGTCCTCTTCATCGCGACCGGTTGCATGGCGGATCTTGCACCCACTCCCGGACTCGCCTTGCTATTGATGCTTAGCGTCGCCTTCTTCATCCTACGCCTGCATGCGGAGGAGGGGGGCGACATGATCACGGTGGTTTCCTTGCTCGTCCTCGCCCCGCTGGGTGGGCCGTACGCGAACGGCGTGCTGATTGCTGGCCTGCTCGCAACTGCGATGCTCGCGCTCTTCGTGCGGGGGGCACGGCGCCCCGTTGGGACAGCAGGCCCTGTGGTCGCTCGGGTCCAGTGGCGAATTCAGCCTGCTGTAAGGGCTTATCGAGGCTGACTTACTGTTCGTCGCCGCGCCGGAGAGGCGCCTTAGGGCTCCTTAAAGGCGGTTTCGCGCTGCTTCAGGAAGTCAGGCTGCGTCCGCTTTTCAATCGGCGCAAACTCGAGTCGCCCTAGCGCCCAAAGTGGGCGTTGATTTCGGCGAGCCTGTCGAGAAGCGGCGCCGGCATCCGTTGGAAAAACGCCTTTCGAAGCTTGAACAGAGGAGATGACACATCCGGCACCGAAGTCCCCACCTCCAATTGTCCTGACAACGCCGGCATATTCGGTCCCGTGCGGACGTAGAGTAACAAATTATAACGGTACCAATACGGTATATCGCGGCGATTCGAGATTTCCGGGCGGATACAATCAAAAGCGGAATACCCATTGGTCGCAAACAACGCCCGCCAAACATCGTACGGTTGTTCATTGATGTGACCGGCGCCCCCCTGCCCCGGGGGTGCGGCCGAAAACAGGACTACATCGGAATGTGCCGTGAGATCATCGACAAGCCCCCGGTTACGCGCCGAGGGAAGATGCTCAGCCACCTCCAGGCACTGCAGGAGATCAAAGCGCCGCCCGAGAGCAAACGGCTGGCTGAGATCGGTTTCGACGAAGCTCTGCGGCGGGACCAGCAGTCTCGTGCGATCGACGTGGTTGCCATCAATCCCAATCGCATCTTCGCACCCAGCCCGGCGCCAAGCCGACAACCATGTGCCTCGTGCACATCCGGCGTCGAGCACGCTGGTCACCGGCACCAATTCCCGGACGATTCCCACTATGGCTGCGGCGGCGGCTGCCGAGCGTTCAGTTCGAGCATAGAAGGCCGAGGTGTAAATCTCGCTATTCACGCCAATTCCCGGAATCAAAGGTCGACGGGATTCGACCGACGAGCCGACACTGTATCAACTGTTAGGGGGGCGAGGCGGCCCTCACTTGTGACCCATCACTCCGATCACCAGGCCCGATGAGAACGATGAAGAAATGGCGGGAGAACGACGCAAATCATTGACGCCGTCAGGGCGACAGCGATGGCGTCAATCCTCAACAATGCTGGGGAGAGCGGTCGAGGTCTCAGTCCTCTTGGCCCGAATAAGGGGCGTGGCCAGGAACTTCCCCACGCTCCTGATCTCGCCATACTCCGGGACTCCGACTTCCGGCCACTCATCGCGCCCAGGCATCCAGGCCGTCCCGAACATCATGTCCCACCAGGGAAACATGACGCCGAAGTTGTGGTTCCAATGCTCGGGCGTCAACGAGTGGTGGATGCGGTGGAAGCGGTTGTCGGCGAGCAAGACACGCCAGCGACCAAGTCCTAGAGCCGTGTTCGAATGGACGTACTGATCCCAGCTCTGGGTGATCAGGAACAGAACGAGCGGCCCGAACGGATTTGGCATCAGGATACCGGCCGGGATCGTCCAGAACAGGGTCTGAAGTAAGCTTTCCGCCGGGTGGCTATAGCCCGAGACGCCAGCAAGTTCGCGCGGGCTGTGGTGGACGGCGTGCCATCGCCAGAGGAACCGATGCTCAAAGCGGTGGAACCAGTAGTAGGCAAAGTCGCCCGCGACGAGCGCCGCCAGAATCCCGCCCGGGAAGGCCCAGTTGCGCAGCAGCGGGCGAATGTAGAGCGCGTCTAGAACCGGCTGGGCCACGCCGCACAGGACCGCGCCACCGAAAATGTAGACGCCCCACAGACCGACGTTTCGAAGGCGGACGCGCCAGCTCATCCGCAGGCCGATGGTCGGCCCCAACTCTTCGAGTAGGACGATGCCGACGAAGATCGGAAACATCTTCGCAAAGTTGAAAAGACCCGCAATGATCACTTTCCCCAGCATTCGCGAACAAGGAGCCGATTAGTCCTCACCGCGCAAGTGCCAGATCGTCGTGAGCGTTAGAACTCCGTCAAACCACCATCAAATCTGCAGTTTGCTCAAAATGTCTGTTGACGAACTTCGCGTCGCCGCCTGGAAGCCCGCAAACCAGGAACGACACACCGTTGATCGGCCCGTCCAGCACTATGGACGCGATCATGGCTTCGCACCTGAGGCCACGAAGGTGGTCGTGCGCCACTTGCCGAACGGGACCTTGCCTAACAGCCGCTGGCCGCGCGGGCAGCGGCCGCGTTGGCGGGTCATGTTGGTCTTGGCCCAGGTCTCGTCGATGAACTCCAGGCGAGAGGCCTCCAGCCCCAGCTGCCCGGCGCGCCAACGCGCGGGCGGCGGCGACGTCAGGCCGCTCTTGCTCGGCGGCGTGCAGAGAACGAATTCGATCTAGTGGTTCAGCCGGGCGTTGGCGCCCGCGAGCCGGTCGAGCAACGGGGTCGGCATCCGCCGGAAGAACGCCTTCCGCAGCTTGAACAGTGGCGGTGACACATCGGGCGCCGGTGTTCCTGCCGCCAGCCGTCCCGGCATCTCCGGGCCTCCTGGCCCCACACGGACATAGAGCAACAGATTGTAGCGGCACCAGTACGGCAGATCGCGGTGCCCCGTCATCGCGGATGCAGTCGAACGCGGAGTACCCGCGGGCTGCAAACAGATCCCGCCATGCGTCGTAAGGCTGTTCGTTGATGTCCCCCGCCCCGCCCTGTCCCGGATGCGCGGCGGAAAACAAAACGACGTCGCAGCGAAAAGAGAAGCCGGCTTACTTTCCGCCAAATCGGTGGAGAGGCGTCATTTCCTCAATTGTCTTCGTGCGCATGAGCGGGCGCGCCAGGAGTTCGCCGACGCCTCTTATCTCCCCGTACTCCGGGACGCCCACCTCCGGCCATTCATCGCGCTCTGGCATCCAGGCGGTCCCGAACATCATGTCCCACCAGGGAAAGAGCACGCCGAAGTTATGGTCCCAATGCTCGGGCGCCAGCGAGTGGTGGATCCGGTGGAAGCGGTTATCGGCGAGGATCACGCGCCAGCGACCCAACCCCAGCGCCGTGTTGGAATGGACATACTGGGCCCAGCTCATGTTGATGGCGAAAAGCAGAGCCCCGGCGACCGGACTTGGCACGAAGAAGCTGACGGGGACCGTCCAGAAAAAAAACTGAAGCCCGCTTTCGACGGGGTGATGGTAGCCCGAGAGCCCATGCAGCTCCCTCGGGCTGTGATGCACTGCGTGCCATCGCCACAGGAAGCGGTGCTCGAAGCGGTGGAACCAGTAGTAGGCGAAGTCGCCCACGACCAGCGCGCACAGGACGCCACCCGGAAAAGCCCAGGTCGGTAACAGCGGGTGAATGTGGAGCGCAGCAATGAGGGGGGCGATCAGCCCGCACAGGTAGGCGCCGACGATCACGTAAGCGAACCAGAGAGAAAGGCTGCGCAGTCGGCCTGCCCGCCCAGCCCGGACGCCGATCACGGGCGCCATGGTTTCGAGAGCCAGCACGGCGACAAAGATCGGGAGCAGACTGAGGAAATGAAGGGCGCCGCCTTTGGCGGCGGCGAACACAAAACTCAAGAACGCCATGCGGGCAAAGGAAGCGCCTGCGGACGGCGATTGCAAGGGATCAACCTTACGCGCCCGACGAACGCCGCCGCGCGACCATCGCTGTAGTTCCGGGAAACGACGGACGGAGAGGGCGCCTGCGGTCGTGCGAAGCGGGGGCTACCTCATCCCTCACCGCTAGTGGTGGCTCATCACCCCCATCACCTGGATGATCGCCGGCCCGATGAGGACGATGAAGAGCGGCGGCAGGATGAAGCAGATCATCGGCACCGTCAGGGTGGCAGGCAGGCGCGCCGCCTTTTCTTCCGCCTTCATAAGGCGCTCAGTGCGAAACTCACTCGACAACACGCGCAGGGACTGGGTGAGCGGCGTGCCGTATTTCTCGGTCTGAGAAAGTGTGTTGGTGAAGCTGCGGATGGCGGCCAGGTTCACGCGTCGGGAAAGATTGTTGAGGGCGTCGCGGCGGTTGGGGAGGAATCCAAGTTCGATCGCCGTCAGCCCCAACTCGTCGGAAAGCTCCGGCGAACTGGCGCCCGTCTCGCGCGCCACCCGGAGGAAGGCGGCGTCCAGGCCAAGCCCGGCTTCGGCGCAGATGACGAACAGGTCCAGCGCATCCGGAAGTTGTTTCTGGATCTTCTGTCCGCGGTTGGTCGCCGCATTGTTGACGAACATGACCGGCGCGTAGGCGCCCATCCCAAGACCCGCCAGGCCTCCGACACACTGTATGAGGGGGCTTGCGTGGCGCACGAGCAGGGGCGTGATGAGCCATCCCACGAGTCCGAGGACGGGGGGCGCGCCGAGACGGAACCCCTGGAAGAGGGTCTGGGCGTCGGCCGAACGGAAACCGGCCTGGGCGAGCAGATCCGCGGACTTGCGGACCTCGCCGCGGTTGAGCTTCAGCTTCTCCAGAAGGCTACGCACCAGCGTCACCTGCTTCTGTCGTCGTGACGGCCTTGGGGCGTTCAATACGGCCCCGCGCAGTTCGCGCCGACGTTTCGCATGCGACCGAGCCCGCGCGCCGATCACTTCGGTCGGAGAGAACGCGCGGTAGAGGACGAATAGGGCCACGACATTGGCGCCGCCGGCGGCCAGCTCCACCAGGAGATTGGGCGTGACGCCGGGCGGCAGATAAGGCGCGAGGTTCATATTTCGAACCGAACCATCTGTGACATCACGAAGAATCCGATGCTCATCCAGACTCCGCCGACACCGAGCAGGATATGGCCCATGTCAGTCGTGAAGAGTGTCAGTATGTACTTCCGGCTAACAAGAAAAAGAATCGCCGTCATCACGAACGGTAGGCAGCCGATAATCATTGCCGTCGCCATCGCTTCCGACGACATGGCTTTTACTTTCAGTTTCATCTGTTGGCGCTTGCGGATCATCTCGTCGAGATTTTCCAGGGTCTCGGCGAGATTCCCCCCCGTCTCGCGCTGGATGGCGAGAGTGATCACCAGGAAGTTGAATTCCGGAAGGTTCAGGCGCTTGGCGACGGCCCACAAGCTGTCTTCGACCGGCTGGCCGAGACGAACCTGGTCCCCGACGCGCCGAAATTCCTCGCCGACGGGGTCGTTCACCTCGCGTCCGACCACGAGCATGCTCTCGACCACCGGAAGCCCGGCCTTGAGGCCGCGGACCATGAGGCCGATCGCGTCGGGGAAGAGTTTCGAGAATTTTCCGCGGCGACGGTTGACGAGAAAACCCGTGACGAAGTGAGGCACGGCCAGGGCGGCGAGGGTTCCGGCAAGGAGCGCGACCACCGCCGGAGCGTGTTGCATCAGGGCTACGACAGCGATCGCAAGGCCGAAGATCACGCAGATCATGGCGTAGGCGCCGATCGAGACCGACAGGCCCGTCGCTGCGAGCCTCTGGCGCAGCATGTCGGGTTTGGGCAGGAAACGGATGGCCATGCGATCGAGGCCGCCTGGCCCCTCCACCCTCAGGGTCAAGCGCTGGGCGGCCGCGTGCGCGCCCCTGCTCGGGCCGGAGACCCTTTTCGCCCGTCTGCTAAGGCGACGTTGACCTGCGCCGGAGAGGAAGGTCGCGGCGAATCCGCCGACGACGAGCGCCGCCACCACCCCCAGGACCAGGAAAAGGTTCACCCGATCGCCTCGAGCAGCAGTCGGTCGAGGCCGTAGTACTCGGCGCGAGGCGTGAAGTTCGGACGAAGACCCGAGGATTCGAAGCGCCCGCGCAGCTTCCCGTCGAGCCCCTGGCCTTCGAACTTGTAGGAGAACAGCTCCTGGGTCGTGATGACCTCGCCCTCCGTGCCGACGACCTCGGTGATGCTGGTGATCCGGCGGACACCGTCGCGCATGCGGCTCACCTGCAGGATCATATGGACGGCGGCGGCGATCTGCGTGCGGATGGCCTTGGTTGGCAGGTTAAGCCCGGCCATGCTGACCATGTTCTCCAGTCGGGTCAGGGCCTCGCGCGGGCGGTTGGCGTGAAGGGTGCCTAGCGAGCCGTCGTGGCCTGTATTCATGGCCTGGAGCATGTCGATGGCCTCGGCGCCGCGGATTTCGCCCAGGATGATGCGGTCGGGTCGCATCCGGAGGGCGTTCTTGACGAGGTCCCGCATGGTGACCTCGCCCTTGCCCTCGAGATTGGGCGGTCGTGTTTCCAGGCGGACGACGTGAGGCTGCTGCAGTTGAAGCTCGGCCGCGTCCTCGATCGTCACGACCCGCTCCTCGGCGTCGATCATCTGCGACAGCGCGTTGAGCAGTGTGGTCTTGCCCGAGCCCGTGCCCCCCGAGATGAGGATGTTGAGGCGAGAGCGGGACGCAATCTTCAGGACGGTCGCCATGGCTTGCGACAGGTTCTGCTGCCTGGCCATCACGTCCAGATCGATGGTCCGCTTGGCAAACTTGCGGATCGAGACGCTCGGCCCGTCGATAGCGAGGGGCGGGATGATGATGTTGACCCGGCTTCCGTCGGGCAGTCGGGCGTCGCAAAGGGGCGATGACTCGTCGATCCGCCGGCCGATGGTGCTGACGATGCGAGTGCAGATCGCCATCACGTGCGCGTTGTCGCGGAAGGTGGTCCCCGTCAGCTCGAGCTTTCCCTTGCGCTCGGCGTAGATCTGCTTGGCGCCGTTGACCATGATGTCGGTGACGGTGTCGTCCGCCAGCAGGGGCTCCAGTGGGCCCAGGCCGAGCATGTCGTTCATCAACAGCGTGACCAGGTCCCGCTGTTCGCGCTGGTTGAGCGGCATCTTCAGCTCGCCCAGCACCTCCGCGACCACGCCCGTCAACTGCACCGCCAACTCCGCCCGGCTCAGCCGGGTGGCCACTTCGCTGTCGATGCGCTCGAGGACAAGCGGATAGATTTTCGGAATCGCCTCTTCGAGCTTCGCGTGAGGCGAGATCTGCGTGACGTTCGTCTTTTCCTTAGATTCAGCAGGATTGGCCGGGCGAAGTCGGCTGTTGAGAAAGTGGGTGACGAGGTCGCGCCGACGGCTGGCGTCGATACGCGAACCCTGACGGGTGAGCTCTTCGGTTACGATCCGCTCGACGAGAGCGGCCAGTTCGCCGCGTGGACGCCCGGCCGCCACGGCAGCGTCCAGTTCGGCCGCGACGACGCGCTCCAGCCGCGTTCTCGCGTCATCGTAGTCAACGGCGTCCTCGACGGCCGGTGCGACGGCGCGCACCGGCGTGGGCCGGGCTGCCGGGGGTTGGAAGGTCGCGGATTGCTCGGGCGTCCGCGAGGCTGGAACCCTGCGGGAAGCCATAGAGTCTATTCGGGCGCGGAGCCTGTCCTCGCCGTTCGGACGGGGCGGGAGGCTCATCGTCCGAGCACGCGCTTGAATAGGGATGGCGCCGGCGGCGGCTCGTCCCCGCCACCCGAGAAACTCAGGGCAAGGCTTCGCAGGGCCGAGACTGTCTTGGGGTTTCGCGCCACCTCGATCAGGGGTTTGGCGCCCTCGGCCGCTGCGATTGCGGCCGGTCGATCAAAGGGAATCGAGTGGTCGATCTTCGCCCCGATGCCGCGTTCGAAATCGCCCACAGCCACTTCGCCGGCGACGCCGCCCACGCGATTGGCGATGATGACTGCCTTGGACTCCGTATGGGCGCCCGCGATCATCGCCAATATTCGCTGCGTGTCGCGCATCCCAGCCAGCGAGAGGTCGGTGACCACCCCGATCACCTCGGCGCAGGCCATGGTCTGCCGGGTGAGGGGCCCCAGGCTGCGGGGCACGTCGGCCACGACCTTTCCGGCCATCCCCCTCAGCTGATTGACGATCTCGACCAGTCCATCCGGACCTATGTGGATCGAGTCCTCCAGCGGCTCTTCGGCGCTCAGCAGTTTCAGGCGGTCGCCGACCTGGCTGGCCGCCGCGTCGATCAACAGGCTGTCGATCCGATCGGGATGCGAGAGGAGTTCGCGCAGGCCTCGGCTCGGCTCGAGATCGAGGCTGAGAGCGGCGCTACCGAAATGAAGATCGAGATCGAGGAACGCAACCTTGACCTTCTGTTGCGCGATCGCCCACGCGACGGACACAGCCAAGGTCGTGGCGCCGACTCCGCCGCGGGCGCCGACGAATGCGATCAGCGGTGTCGACTTGCTTTCGGTTCGTTCCGGCGCCGCCGGAGCCTCGGTCGGGATCTGGAGCGCGCCGGTGAGCACATCTACGGACACAGGTTTCACCAGGTAGTCCGTCACCCCGATATCACGCAGCCGGCGGTACAGCCTGACGTCGTTGAGCAATCCGATCGCAACGACGGGCGTCGGCTGCTCGCAAAGCTTGAGCAGGGCCTCGAGGTCCGCGACCGGGTCTTCGCTATCGCCTACGTCGACCACGAGGAAATCGGGGGCGCCGGTGGCCTTCACGTAGGCCGCGGCGGCGGAGACGCCGCCCTCTCGAACGACAGGTGCGGTCCAGCCGACATGACTGGCGACGTTGCGGACCGTCTCGCGAGTCACTTCGTCGATGACCGCCGCGACGAGAGTCGGGGCCGAGGCTGTTGCAGCAGCGGCCTTGCTGCGACTCTTGAAATTCAAACCGGCCATCGGCTCATCCTCCTCACGGCCCAGCGCCGCCACCGCCGCCGCCTCCGCCTCCTCCGCCCGAGGACGCGCCTGGCAGGGCGGGAGCTAATCCTGCACGATACTTGGCGACGGGCAGGCTCGCCGCGTCGGATGGAGCGCTCTCAAGGCCGCGTCCCACGGCAAGGTCGCGGGGATTGGCGACCATGGCGGCGAGATCGTCAGCGGTGGAGCAGCCGAAATTGCTCGACGAATGGTTTTCGAAGTTGGCCCAGGAGACTGCGGACCAGTTCGGGCAGGCCGGGGTGGTCACGACGTACCGCTCCAGCACGATGCGGACCGAATGAGCGGCCGTCGTCGTGTCGCGGATGACCTGGGTCGCGAAGCCGCGGTCGGCGAGCTGCCGGGCGAGATTTTCCGCTCGCGCCGCTCCAAGCGGCGATCCGTCGCTCTGGACGTAGGCCGGATCGCCCGGCTGCGCCTCGCTCGAGGCCAGGAAGGCGTCGAGATCGACCTGCTGGCGCCCTTCTATGCCGATCGTGTCACCCTGGAAGGGCACATCGTGTGTCAGCTTCAGAAGGGTGACGTTGAGCGGATTGGGAGCCTCGCTCGTGGGTAGCGGTGGCAGGCGTTCGCCGCGAGGACCAGCCAGACTTGCGCTGGCCAGAAGCGCTGCGATGCAACCCATCACGATGGGCGTCTTGCGCAGTGTCATTCGAGTTCGAAGCCTCCCGGACCGATCATTCCCCCTCCGGAGCGGGATAGCGGCGCCCCGGCGGCTGCGGGGTGCGCCATGTAGCTCGCGCCAAGGAACACCCGGGCCGCGTCGGTGGGGGCGCTAAAGCCGTCGGTGGGCTCAGCAAGGCGCCCGTTCACGGGCCGAACGAGATAGGGCGTGACGATGATTACCAGCTCCGTCTCGTCGCGCTCGAAACTGTCGGATCGGAAGAGGGCGCCGAGCACAGGCAGATTGCCCAGTCCCGGAAACCTGCTGATCGACTGGGTCGTGTCGTTCTGGAGCAGGCCCGCGATCGCGAAGCTCTGACCGCTGGCCATGTCCACCGTCGTCTGCACGCGGCGGATCGTGAGCGCCGGAACATTCGTTCCGTTCAGGTTGACGGCCCCCTGCGAGGTCAGTTCGCTGACTTCCGGCTTCACGACCAGGTTGATCCGATTGCCGTCGAGCACCGTGGCGACGAAGGTGAGGCTGACCCCGTAGTCCTTGTATTCGATGGTGGTGACACCAAGCGCTTGCGGCACCGGAATGGGATATTCGCCACCTGCCAGGAAGGTGGCCGGGCTACCCGACACCGCCGTCAGGTTTGGCTCGGCGAGGATCTTGACCAGACCTTCGGTGTCGAGCGCGTCGATCAGCAACTGGACTGCGACGTTGTTGTTTGAGACACCGAACAGAACGTTGTCAGCAGTGGCGCTGGCGGTCGAGACGACGGACTGCGGACCGATGGTGACAGTCTTTCCGGCGTTGGCCGGACCGCCAGTGATGCTTCCCGTTCCGGTCGTCAGACCGAACAGACCATTTCCTGGCGTCGCCGCGATCGACCAGTTGAAGCCGAATTCCTTTACGACGTCGCGCGACACCTCTGCGATCCGGACACGCAGATTCACCTGGTCGGGCTCATCGACCGTCAGCCGGTCGAGGACGTGCTTGTCGTCGAGCGCATAGTGCACGGCCAGCGAGCGGGCGGTCTCGGCGTCGTTGGGCGTGCGGGCGTGGCCGGACAGTACGAGGGCGCCGTTCGCAGTGGTTACCGAGATGTCGGAGTTGGGAACGAATCGCTTGAGATCGTCCCTCAGTTGGCTTTCGTCATAGTTCGCCGCCACCTCGATATTGGCCAGCATGCGGTTGGCGCCGTCCATGGCGATCAGGCTGGTGACCCCCGGAGCCTTGGCCGTCACATAGACGAGGCTGGGCGACTTGACGTCGATATCAGCGATCCTCGGGTCGGCGATGAAGACGCTCTTGGCCAGGCCGTCGAGCCGGATCATGCGGCCTTTGCCGACCTCGACAGAGAGCCGCGAGGTTGCTGGCCCAAGATCCTGTGCTTCGGCCAGGGCCAGGCGCGGAGCCGCAAGCGGCGCCATGGCGCCGGCGAGGAGGAGGAGGACGTAGGGGAAGGTCTGGCGCATTGGTGTCATCGTCCGCCTGACCTCTCGGCGGGGAGAGCTACCCGGGTGTCGGACGCGCCCCGCACGACGTCGACGACAAAGGCATCGGAGGGAGCGCCGGCTGAGGGCGACTGCGTCGGAGCGCCGGAGGGAGCCTGCCTCGGCAAGGCGATCTGAGTGACTTCAGTGTCCCAGGTTCTGGTTACGGATGCCGGGCCCGGATCTACGTCGTTTCCACCAAGGCTGCGCAGACTCAGGCTGAGCACGCCCAGGTCCGACGCCACGTTGACGCTCTCGGCCTGTTTCGGCGTGACGTCCAAAGTCGCGGTGTGCGGGACTGACAGGTCGGCCTTGTCGTCCTTGCGGCCATCGGTGAAGCTCTGGTCCATCCCGACCACGCGCACGTTTCGCAGGATCGTCTCGCTGACGTGCCGGCTCGCGCCGCCCGGCGATGCGACCGTCATAGTCAGGATGAGATCCACGTGGTCCCCTGGAAAGATGAAGCCGGAATTGCCGGTGCTTGCATTGACATTGACGGTGACGGCCCGGTTGCCGGGGGTCAGGACGACGGCCATGAAGCCGCGCTCTCCCGGCCGGACGACCTGATCAAAGGTGATGGGCTGGCCAGCGGTGATCCGTGAACGGACAACAGCGCCGACAAGGTCCGTCGGCCTGACCTTCCCCTGCATCAGATAGGATGGGGGCACCGCGCCGTTCGGCCAGGCTTGCCAGGTCAAGGATTCGGGTCCGATGAATTGTCCCTCGAACATCTGCGACTTTGCGACCAGCACCTCGGTCGGAGGGGCGCTCACAGGCGCGCTTGGTCCCACGTGGGCGACCGGTCGGGCGCTCGAGCCCCGAAGCCACTGCTGCGCCAGGAAAATGGCGCCGCCGGAGACCAGCAAGGCGATCACGATGAGGATGATGCGGCGGGGCATGTGAGTCTCCGTCTCGCCGCGGGCCTAGCGGATCAGGCTCGATTGCTGGGACAGGACAAAGAGTCCGCCTGCAGCGATCGCGAAACCGAATGGCATAGGGCGCCGTAAAGCTCCGACGCCGGCGGCGTCGATCAATTCACGCGGCGCGCGAGGCATGACGCGACGCAGCGGGCTAAGCAGGAGACCTGCCAGCAGCGCCCCGACCAGTCCGGTGACGATCGCGAAGGCTGCGAGGAGATGGGGGCCGCTCCAGATGGACGCCGCGGCGAGGAGCTTGACGTCGCCGCCACCCATCGATCCTCGGGCGAACAGAAAGAAGCCAAGGGCGAAGACAGCAAGGCCGACCGCCAGGGCGCCCAGGCGGGGAGCCGATGGGACGCAAGAGGCGAAGACGACGTAGGAGACGACGATCACAGCCGATGCCGTATTCGGAATCTGGAAGCTGCGGATATCGCTCACCGCGCTCCAGGCGAGCGCAAGGCCGGACGTGACTAAGGCGAATACGGCGAGAGCCGTTGCCGGGCTTGTCGACGACATGGCTCGATACTCTTTGGAAAAATTGAGGCGGGCGGTGCAAGTCCCTCTACAGACGCACGAGACTCCGCACCGCCCGCTTACGCGAACTATGGTTTACTAAAGCTTAAGCGGCGAGGTTGCTCGCGACCTTGTTGAACAGGTTCGTCAGGTCGGTTCCAACCAGGGTGATCGCGCCGATGATCGCGACGGCGATCAGACCGGCAATCAGACCGTATTCCACCGCAGTCACGCCCTTGCGATCGTTGTAGATGGCGAGGAACGCGCGCGTCACGAGTTCATTAACCTTTTCCACTGAAGTCTCCTTCAAACTAAGATATCAAACGACGAGAGCCCGCTCCCGCTGACTTAAACATGATTGACAGTTTGTGTGCGATCAAGTCACTTCTGCTGCGATTTTCTGTCTTAATGTTTGATTTGCGGCCAAATTAAATACCGAAATTCCGTAAAATTTGAGGCAGTTTAACGCAGTCTGTTCTGTGCGAGGCTCGCGCTATGTATAAAGCCGGGTTTTTGTTTGATTTGGTGTTGCGATAAACCTATCGTAACAATCTTAGCTATGTTCCGGGGCGCATGCCGGTCCAGCGTCGTCAAATTCGTCGGGCCGGGGTGGGTGTGGGCGCGCGCGTTGAGGAAAGCATCGGATGAGGGACGTTTCGCCTTCAGCCACAGTGTTGGAATCCGCCGCGGCGTCCGGAGCGGGACAGCTCGACGGCGCGAGGCGGCGCTGGAGCGAAGTCATCGGGCAGTTCGCCGGCCTTGGTTTCTGGAAGCTGGATCGACCTGGAGGCGACGTTGTCTGGTCGAATGCGCGATTATCCGAGCAGCCTGCGGCGTTAAGTCTCGCCGAGCACCAGGTTCTCCGTGAAGGTTTCCACCCCGACGACTTGTTGACCTTCGACGAGCACGTCTCGCGCGCGTTCGAGCTCGGCCAGGACTTTCATTGCGAGTACCGCTATCGCCGCCCGGATCGCTCCTGGCGGGTGACGTCCTGTCACGCGACCGTCCAGCGCGGGCCCGACGGTGCGGTCTGCGGGCTGTCGGGGATCGTGATCGACGCTACGGAACTGGAACTCTGTCGGGTCCTCACTGAGGACGGGAACGACATCATCGCGCAAACCGACCATCCTTCTGCAGTGATCAACTACGTCTCGCCCTCAGTGGTCAAAGTCACGGGCTATCGGTCGGAGGAGGTGGTCGGCCACACGGTCGCCGAGGTGATGGGCGGACGGGCGGCCGGCGTGCTCTCCACTGCGCTGGAGCAGACTCTGGCGGATCCCAAGCGGGTCGTCCGGCCCGTCGAATATGCGACTCAGCACAGGGACGGACGGGTCGTCTGGCTGGAGTCGCGTCTGGTTCCGATGTTCGATCCTGGGACCGG